>Ga0210400_10000033_pt1 | contig 257901 bp, 218 predicted proteins | sample IncBWH26MmetaG_FD_155456 | JGI IMG/M metagenome (GOLD analysis project Ga0210400, IMG submission 155456) | Forest soil microbial communities from Barre Woods Harvard Forest LTER site, Petersham, Massachusetts, United States - Inc-BW-H-26-M | ecosystem: Environmental > Terrestrial > Soil >... | reverse complement strand
CTTGATGCATGCACTGATTACGCTCACTCGCTGCAGTTCCTTCTGACTCAACGTGAATGTCTCCTGTCTCATGGGGTGACATTTTCACGTTGCCGTTAAGGGGTGACAGAATTATGGAGCTAAGACACGTCGTTATGATCATCGTGCAGGAAAGCACCTTGCCAACGTACCCCTCGGCGACCAGGCCTCTGACGTAATTGAACTCGCGGGCTCCGCGGGCTTGCAGTCCCACCATATGGTGGACGCCTTTGCGGACCGCCAAATCACGCATTTGTTGAGCCTGCTCAGTGGTGGCCACAAGCGGCCATTCGCAGTAGAGATGTTTGCCGGCATTCAAAGCAGCCATCCCCAGTTGATGATGAAAAGGCACACGCACGCAGATCGCGACGAGGTCTACGTCGGGATGCTGGACCATTTTGTAAGGGTCGGCAAAAGCGTAGGGAATTCCGAAATGCTTAGCCGTTTCGTCTGCGGTTTCCTGGCGGCTCGTACTGACCGCTGTGATCTCGAACTCCCGAAGCGCTCAAGGCTGGAATGTGGGCATCACGCCCCCAGCCGTTGCGCATACTTGCCCCAATGATGCCAACACGGATTTTTTCTCTCGCCACGATGATTTTTTCCTCTCTACTCTCCGGTAGGCGCCGATGCCATCTCTTCTAAGAGCAATGCGCCAGTGCCATTGCCATTGGGCACACGCGGTACAAGTCCATATCGTGCGATGGCACTCATCGCAGCTGGACTGTTTTTTGGCTTCATCTCGGTGGGGCTACCGCTCCCGGTTCGCAGTAGAGACGTTCGCAGGAAACAGCACCGCGAAAGCGATGTTGACCAATACGATACAGCTTTGTGACGACATTTCATTGTCTCCTTGGAAGTACCTGAGAAAAACACGCTAACGGTTTATTTATTCCCTTCGAGTTGCATGAGTCCATTATCGACAGTGGCCTCCACGAAGGCGACGGCCGTCTTCACTGACGCCAGACCGTTCGATGGATTTCTCTCGGTTTGATCACATCTCTAATCATGGATCTTGTCGAGCGCATCTGCGTGGGCCCTCCCCTGAACCAACAGTGTCATGAAGGCTATTTCGGATCTTCGCCAGTCGGCTTTACGGACTGCCCTTTCTCAAACCACGAACAGCGAAATGGCTGGCAAGACAAGCCCTCGACCTGGAGTGAACCTTAGACCATTGCCGCGTGATTCTTGGCCGGTTACCGGACATGTGGAATCACGCTTCGGCACTTGTCCGGGAAATACGGTTTCATCCGCTTTTCACCTCAGGCTTGTTCAGGATTGCGCGACGCTTGATCGACTTGGATCACAAAGAAGTCAAGAGCCAGGCAACCCAAGAAGAGGAGTCCGGAGAAAATTGCGGCCGGGAGAAATGCTCCTGTGTGACCTGCAAGGAAAGTTTCCAAGGTGGCGCTCAGAAGCCAGATTTGGACAACTAAGAGAAAGATAACGAGCGTCATAGCAGCATCGATGGCCACGAGTCCGGGTCGCTGCTTGAAGCGTTCGAGATTGGCCATTTCAGCTTCGCCTTACGCCTACCGCAAGGAGTCTTGTACCATCCCTTTCGAGAATGATCTGCGGGAGTGGGCGCCGCGGAGGACCTTGCAAGACCGAGCCATCCTTTACAGAGAAGGATCCTTGGTGGCAGGGACATTCGAGCCGGTCTTCTTTCGCTGAAAAGTACACGGCACACGACAGGTGTGTGCACTTCTGGCTGTAGGCCACGCATTCCTCTTCACTGGTGCGGATCAAGATGCAATGGTCCTGCGGAGTCGGGTAGGCGAAGAGTTTCACCCCCCGAACCGGGATTTCACCCATCTCGCCCACTGCGACAGGCGCAAAAGAAGGAGTCTTGGAGAAATGCGCCTTTGCCAGAATCCAAAGGTTGCCGACGAACATGCCGAGGCTCGCGAGCGTAAGAAACTTCGTGAACTGGCGGCGTGTCACATAGCGCTCATCGCTGGTGAACACAGAGAATTCGTCTTTCCAGAGAGGCTCCTTACTCGGACTGCGCAAAAATGGCATACGACTCCTCCCACATGTAGTCCAATACGTCGAGAGAAACCGAATCCGTTTCCGCAGGAACCATCATGTGCACGCGCGTGACTATCTTCTGGTTTCCGAACTGAAACACGTTGGTTGGCTTCTCCCGGCGGCCGACGATTTCCTCGGGGCGAACATAGGAAAGCGCCTGGCTGGGGCAAACCGTCGCGCACATCGGCCGCTTGCCGACGGATGTGCGGTCGTAGCACATGTCGCATTTCATCATCTGCTCGTATTCCGGAAAGATCTTGGGGATACCGAAGGGACAGGCAAGGACGCAGTTCGAACAGCCGATGCAACGTGGCTTCAACGATGATTGGACAATTCCGTCATCGCCTTTCTTGATCGCATCCGTGGGGCACGCCATTGCACACGTCGGCTCTTCGCAGTGCCAGCAGACATAGGCCGCGCTCGCCGTCGTTCCACCTCGGTCAATGAAATCAAAATTGATCAGGGATGTGCCGCGATGGGTCTCGCATTCTTCGCAGGCTTTGACGCACGACTGGCAGCCGATGCAGCGAGAAGGATCGACGTAGAACTCGTAACCGTGCATCAGGCTTTGCCCTTTCTTAGCTCCGATGAGTGCTCCGGCGAGGAGAGCGCCCAGTCGGGCGGTCCGGCCGCCAGCTGGAGCCGGCACGCGGACACTTTGTATTCTGGAATCTTGCTGCGAGGATCGAGCGTGCGGTGCGTCAGCCGGTTCGCGCTTCGTCCATCGGGCCAGTGGTACGGAATGAACACTGTGTCCGGGCGGATCGTCTTGACGACCATGGCTTGCAAGGTGATCTCGCTTCGACGCGTGGCCACGGTCACCCAATCTCCGTCTTTTATCCCGTAATGTTCAGCAAGGCGCGGATGGATTTCCAGCCGTGGATTCGGACACTGCTCGAGGAGACCGCCGATACGGCGCGTCTGCGTGCCGGAGAGATACTGACTCACAACGCGGCCAGTCGTGAGATAGATGGGAAATTCGGACGAGACCGGATCTCCGCTATCACGCCACTCAGTGACGACGAAGTGGTGTTTGCCATCCGGATGAAACGAACGCCCATCTTCGAACAACCGGGGAGTTCCGGGATGATCGAGCGAAGGACAGGGCCAGAAAACGCCCAGGTTCTTGTCAATTTTTTCGTACGTGATGCCGAAATAATCCGCATGGCCGCCGCGAGAAGCTTCGCGCAGCTCGTCGTATATTTCTTTAGTCGAAGCGTAGGGAAAGTATTGTCCTTTCCCAAGCCGTTTCGCGAGTTCGCAATAGATCCAGCTATCGCCTTTAGCGTTACCGGGTGGGTCCACAGCCTTCTGGATATGGATGACGCGGCCTTCGGCCGTGCAGCCGATGCCCTCCTCTTCTTCCTGCAGACTTCCGGCCAGGACCACGTCCGCGTGATGCGCGGTCTCCGACAGAAAGAAATCGACGACACCGAAAAATTCGAGTTTCTCCAAGGCTTCTTTAGTGAACTTGGCATCCGGAAGGGAGACGAGTGGATTGAAGCACGCGGATAGCAATGCCTTGATCTCTCCACGATGAATCGCCTCCATGATCTCTACAGCGGAATAGCCTGCCTGGGGAATCTCGTCGGGCGTAATTCCCCAAACCTCCGCCGTGTGTGCGCGGGCTTCCCGGTCGTTGATGGGTCTCTGACCGGGGAGTTGGTCGCATTTCTGGCCGTGTTCGCGGCCTCCTTGCCCATTTCCTTGGCCGGTGATCATCGCGCAGCCCGCACCTTCCCGACCAATATTTCCGGTCGCAAGGCACAGGTTAATCAGTGCTGAACAGTTTTCGACTCCCTTTGATTGGTGCTCGACACCGCGCGAATGAAGGACGATGGCACGGTCGGCCTTCGCAAAGAGGCGGGCGGTGCGCTCGATGGACTCCGGTGGCACTCCGGTCTTGTCCGCAACAGTGCGAGGGTCCCAGACACGCACCGATTCGGCAACTTGTTCGAAACCGTTCGTACACGCTGAAATAAAATCCCGGCGCTCCAAGCCATCGCGGAGAATGACGTGAAGCAGCCCCATGTACAAAGCTAAGTCGGTGCCCGGCCGAACGGGAAGGTACATGTCCGCGTTCCGGCAGATCGGCGTCATCCGCGGATCCACAATGATTAGTTTTCCGCCGGCGTCACGGCACCGCCACAAGTAATCGGTCGTAATCGGCGCGCACTCGGCAACATTCGCGCCTGCCACGAGCACGACTTGCGCTTTAGGAATATCGCTCCATGGAAAAGGACTGCGGTCGACGCCAAACGCCAGCTTGTAAGCCGCGGCCGCTGAAACCATGCACAGTCGTCCGTTGTAATCGATGTGGCGAGTACCCAGGGCAACGCGAGCAAATTTTCCAAGCAGGTAGGATTTCTCAGAAATCAGGGAAGCACCGCCGTAGATGGCGACGGAATCTTTGCCGTATTTCTCTTGAATCTCGCGCAAGCGTCTTGCCGTAAAGTCCAATGCTTCATCCCACGAAGAGGCCCGAAATCCTTGCGGCGTACGCATCAAGGGATCGAGCAGCCGGTCAGGATGGCCGCCTTGCATGTAGCGTTTGACGCCCTTCGGACAGAGCATTCCGTGGTTGAATGGGAACTCTTCCCATGGCTCAAAGCCAATCACCTGATTGCCACGAACCTTGAGCTGTATCCCGCACTGCTGGCCGCAAAAACAGCAATGCGTTTTCACCAACCGCTCAGCGGGGTTGCGTGATTCATCCTGCCAGCCGCCCGGAGGCACATAGGCCGGGTGTGGACCAAAACGCTCTACCAAGGACTTCAATGAGATGGGCGGCTCAGCCATGAGATTCCTCTCTCAGGCGCAGTTGCGCGAGCGATAATGATTTCCGCTTGCATGCCGGGCAAATCTCCTGCCACGTGAATTCGCTCTCTCCCAAGTGGTAGTCGAATCCAACTTGCGGGAGGACGCGGTTCAAGTCGTCGATATGCATTCTGGAAGCGAAACGCCGACCGCAACGCTGGCAGACCGCAGGCTCGCCAGCCTCTCCCGCCGCCTGATAAAACTTCACGCCGAGCTGAGCGGGACGCTGAAAAATATGAAAAAACTTTCCAAACGGGAGATAGAGCAGCGCGGCGATCACGGTGACCGCGTGCAGAATCGCGAGAAAACCGTAGAACTCTCCACGCAGCCACTTCTGCGAAACCGTGAGTGCAAGCCCAGTCATTGAAATCGCGAATAGGAGAATGATCGGCAAGAAGTCCAGTGCGAAGGACTGGACTGCTTGTGCGCCCCGGTCCCGGAAGCGCCTCCACAGAGAAAGCGCGACTCCACCGAGCACGAGAACTGCCGCGATATCAAGCGCGTGAAACACGAGTCCTGCAAACAGCGTGTGCAAGCGGAACGTCTGAGTCGGGAAACCGTAGATCAACACCACGTACGTCTGTTGATCTGTCGGCAGCGTCTGGAATGAAATCCAACCGAAGACGAGTGGAAAGGTAATCAGAGCCGCTAGGATGCATCCCCAGAAAAGCAGTTGGTGCATCCACCAGCGCAACAGCGAACGGCGCCTGATAAAAGTTTGAGCCGCCAGATGGGTTGTTGCCAGGCCTACTAGCCGCACCGTTCCGCGAAACATGCCCTCCTTGCGGAAAAGCTGCCAGCCCCGTTCCCAATACACACGCGTTGGTGGTTTATCGAGCCACACGCGGTAGTGGTACACGACTCCCCAAGTCGCAAAGACCGTAGCGAACGTGTAAATGACCAACGCTGGGTCGAAATTCTGAAGGTTACGCGACCCGACAACGATTGCGGCCACTAACAAGCCAGTGAAGAATGTCGCGGCAACACCCGCTCGAATGCGGTCTGCCGTCCGAGTGAACGATGCCGGAAATGTGAGTTCGGCGGCTTGTTGCCCGCCCAAGAAAAGCACCGCATTGGTCCGCCATAGAGCCGCTGAAAGAAGAGCAAGCAGCGCGAAGCCGGGCCAAATAGTGTGCAAATGGTCTCGCAAAAAACCCAGCAGCAAGGGTGGGAAAAACCCTCCGAGCCCGCCCATTGCTCCCACCAGGCCGGTTACCGTTCCGACGTCCCTGGGAAAGTATTGCGGCACGAGCTTGAAGACCGCCCCGTTACCATTTCCAAGCAGGAAGGCGCATCCAAGTGCGCCCACAGTAAACGGCAACATCGAAGGCCACGCCAGCAAGAGGGCCAAGGGAATGATCCCAAGGAAAACGGCTTGGAGAACGCGAGCGCCTCCGATTTTATCCGCTATCCAACCCCCCATCGGGCGAGCCAGGGTTGCCAGCACAACAAAACCGGCAGTACGAAACCCGGCGTCCGCAGGTTTGAGCCCGAACTGGTCTTTGAGCAAAACCGGCAAGTAGATCGAAAATGCAACAAATCCACCGAAAGTCAGGAAGTAAAAAAGGGAAAGCACCCACGATAGCCGTTCCCGTGAGAGAAGCTCGAGCATTGCCCCCAAACTGGAGGGCCGCACTGTCTCTGAGGAATTGCGGGCGAATAGAAAGAATGCAATTCCCCAGATGACCAGCAGGGCCGCCATGCCTCGAAAAATGTTCTGCCAGCCTATCGCCACCGCTAGAACTGGCCCCAGGAATACAGCGGCTGATTGACCGATATTGCCGAGGCCGTAAATACCCAGCGCGCCTCCCTGTCTTTCGGGTGGAAGCCAGCGCGAAACAAATCCAATTCCCACTGCAAACGAGCTTCCAGCCGCGCCTAGGAAAAACGCGACGCACAGGAGCATCCGGTAGCTCGGGACCATGGGCACGACATAGGCGGGCACGGCGACGACAATCATCAGCAGCGCAAAGACCGCCCTGCCCCCAAAGCGGTCAGCGAGCATACCGGTTGCAACCCTTAGCAATGCTCCAAGAAGAACAGGCACTGCCACAAGGAAGGCCGTCTGCGTGGCAGTCAAGTGAAACGCTTCTCGGAAATGCGGAGCGAACGCGCTGATCAGTCCCCATGCGGCGAAGCAAATAGTGAAGGAGAGTGTCCCGAGGGCTAGCTGGAGGTTTGCTCGAGAACTGGCTGTATCTTCTCGACTACTTTCGCGGAGAGGTTTTGGCCTTGAAGTAATCGCCGCCTTTGGCGCGCACATCATCCGTCCCCCACTGAATTTCCTCATCGATCTTCTGCATGCGTGGAATGTGCTTGGAGCAATGGATGTATGCTTCCAGAACAGATACCACAACCCACCGCTCCGGACCGTGCCCCGTCGCAGGAGGGATATCCTCGCGGGCGGGTTCAGAGGCGGATGCAACCCTAAGAAATTCATCATTCTCAAGGATTCGGGCCCGTCCATTGACATGGAGCCCGATCCTGTCGGTGAAATCTACGAAGAGAAGCCCCACGTGCGGATTCTCGGAAATATTGCCAAGGCTCGACATCACTCCGTTCCCTCGGTACTCAGGATACGCAAGAGTTTTTTGGTCAAGCACGCGAATGAATCCAGCCAATCCTGCGCGAAAAGAAGTGTCAGCTTCTCCGTGCCTATCGGCAGTCCCAACAAACATCATTTCCTGCTTGCGGACGAAAGCCTGCATCATGGGGTTGAGGTAACCGAGTACCTGATGGCGATAAAAGGCATTCGCGCGTGAAGTTGTATTGCACTTTTCTTGAAGCTCATGTTCCCCATCAGATCCGGGGAGCGCAACTGGTTCAGGCGTCGACATAATCGCAGATAAGCTCCTTTTTGTCCTATCGGGGAATGCGCTCACTAAAGGTCAGCTTGGTGTTCGAGTCGGCATGGGCAGGGGCTCAAAAAGAAAACAGAACAGACGCAACGAATTAGAAACTGGCTTTTCTTTCGTTTTTGGCTTTTGTTCGTTTCCTCCTTATTGGGGGCGAATCCGATGGCACAGGAAAATGCCAAAGCGCGTCTTGTAAACCAGTTGTTCCTGGGAAGCTGACAGCGGCGCGGGCACTAGCGGATTGAAGTGTCAACTGTCGAATCGACGAGAGGCCAACTTTTTGTACTCGGACACGCTTCGCAAGTTCAACAAAACGGTTCGTACGTGCATTCAGTGTTGATCGCCCGACAGATCCACTGGCTACCTCCTGTACTTTTCTTTATGACCTCAACTTCGGCTGCCACTAATAAGATGCTCAAGAGCAGCCGGGAAATGTAAACTGTTTGTCACACGCCTTGGTGAATGTTTGATTTCACTTGTCCGGGCAACGCGTTAATCGCATCGCAGTCTCTGGAAAGTTACAGTAACGGTCTGGATGGAGTGCCACAAGGCTTCTCAAATCATTCGGGCGGAAGCCGCTCAACGAAGAAGGATCTCAGATCGAGTCACTCGGTCTTGATAAGTGCATTGATGCGCACCCGCATCTCGTACTTTTGCCGGCCGTAAAGGGTCCGCGTCTGCCTATCACCTTCTTCCATATCCCGTTCTCTTTCAGCAGTTTTAGCCTCGTGTAATTGTGAGCACAGGGGAAAAAACGAACTGGACACGTTACGGTCCGCCTGCGACCATCGCAGCAACCACCTATCTGTATATCTTTGGAGTCTTCCATGTTGGATGAAGGCGTTTGTGCAGAAGTAAAAGTCGGTTCAGAACACTTGCGGCTCTTCTCGGAGCAGAACGCGCAAGGATTGCAGGCGTCCGTCTACAACGTCATTGCCAAAAAATGGATTGCACCTTCAGAACCCGTCGAGAGTATCGAACAGGGCAAACTGAGAGCAGCAACGTACGCCGAAGCCTACCTCAAACATGTCGCCAACCTAGAACTGCCTTTATTGAAGTGGAAGCAATCTCGCACAGCGTAGAAAAGCCGCTTCTTACCTCGTATTGCAGCTTGTGGGCCATCGTTCTTTGATCCGAAGAACGAGAGAAAGTTTCCGTAGCTCGATCGTGTCCGGGCTACTCCCCGATTTGCTCCACTTCCGAGATTCATAGGGTACAGGGTAGCCAACCTGAATTCCGTGTACGGATAGCAAATCGGCAATAGGTATCAATCTGAGTTCCATCGTCTGGATGACAGCCGATGGGCCACACGCCGCCGAAATGAAGAGTGACGGCCTAATGAAAATGGCAAGCGACGATTGCAATGCCGGTGACGGAACCAACCCTGAAGCAGTTAAGTGTCACGTGCGTCCGACTTACTGCAAGCTCTACGTTCCCCCAATCCCCACCGGCTATTGGGAGACCTATATTTGTAGCTGGCATTCCTGTCATCCGTTCGGCGCGTGAACACTCAGGCTTCACACATGCGCCTGATTAATCTGTCGGAAAGATGTCGATTTTGAATTTGTGACATTGGATTCAACCTTCTACACTCAGCGTCCCAACGAAATTGGGAATTTCCTTCGACAAGACTTTCCTTTAGTGTTTGACGAAGGAAACTCTGCATAAGACGGCTATGTCTGCCACCCACCCCCAAGTGCCCGGTAGAGTTGCACGAGGCTCTGATACTCGTTGCCTCGCGCCTCCGCCAGAGTGAGTTCTGCGGTAAAGAGCGACCTTTGGCCGTCCAGCACTTCGAGATAAGTGGCGGTTCCGCCTTCGTACCGCAGGATGGAGAGGCGGACGGATTCCTCCAGGTCCGTTACGGCTTGCTCTTGGCGAACTCGCACTTCGTGCAATTTCTGATATCCGATCAGCGCGTCGGAGACATCACCAAAGGCGTGCTGAATGGCCTGCTTGTAGGAAATCAAAGCCTGCTCGTGCTGCGATTCCGCCAGATGCAGGTTCCCGCGAAGTGCGCCCCCCGTGAAAATGGGCTGAGTTACCTGAGCGCCGTAGGACCAGATGCCCGTTTGCGAGCTCATCATATTTGTGAAAACGCTGCTGCGGCCAAACGCGCCACCACCCGAACCCGTTAACGATATTTGAGGGAAGAACGACGCTTTGGCGACACCGATTTCGGCGTTCGCGGCGATGAGCATGTGCTCAGCTTGGTGAATATCGGGCCGCCGCTCGAGCAGCGCGGAGGGCAATCCCGGCGGCACTTCAGGAGGTAGCGGCTGTTCCGTGAGAGGGCGACCGCGCGGCACGCCTTGGGGGTACTCGCCAATGAGAATGCTGATGGCATCTTCCTCCTGGCCAATCAGCCTCTCAAGGTCCGGGATCTGCGCATTCGCGGTGTCAAGCACTTGCTGCGCTTGGAGGACATCCAGTTTTGTGGCGACGCCGTGGTCCACTCTGAGTGAGGTGAGTTTGACGGAATCTTGTTGGGTCTTCACGGTATCGCGCGTGATTTGGAGTTCGAGATCAAGCTGCAGAAGCGTGAAGTAGTCGCTGGCCACGTCGCTGACGAGTGTAAGCATGACCGTGCGCTGCGCATCTTCCGTAGCTAGAAGCTGGGCACGCGCCGCTTCGGTTTCTCTGCGCAACTTGCCGAATAGGTCGAGCTGGAAGGCGGCGTCGGCGGTAAGCGCGAAGAAATTTGATTTCGACTGAAAATTTTGTTCCTTGCCACCTGTAAAATTGCCGTTGCCCTGCACTTGCGGAAAAAGATACGAACGCGTGATCGCAAGTTGCGCGCGCTCGGCATTGATCCGCTCCGTGGCCAGCTGCATGTCGTAATTCTGTTTCAAGGCCGTGCGGATCAGCTCCTGGAGTTGCGGGTCCTGGAAGACTTGCCACCAGGGAAGGTCCGCGAAGGAAGCTGATTGAGTTTGTGCCTGGGGACTTTCTTCCAGCTCACGGTAAGCAACGGGAGTTTGCACGGCAGGCTTATGGTACTTCGGGCCTACCGTGCAGCCACCACTGAAACTCGATGCCAAGATTGCGGAAACCAAGGGTCCAAACTTCTTCATGAATCGCTTCACTGTGCGTTCCGTTCCTCCTCTAGTTGGCTGCCTATCTCAATCTCCTGGAGCGGGCGCGGGCGTTGCCGGCATTGCAGCCGGAGCGTGCTCCTTGCCTGCACCCGACCATTTTTCAACCAGACAAAAAATCACTGGGATGAGGAAAATCCCGATCGCGCTGGCGGCCAGCATGCCCCCGATCACGGCCGTCCCCATAATTTGGCGAGCCACAGAACCGGCGCCGGTGGCGATCCACAAGGGCACGCAGCCAAGAATGAACGCGAACGAAGTCATTAGGATTGGCCGCAGACGGAGTCTGGCGCCTTCGAGCGCGGCATCCACGATAGGCTTGCCCTTTTCGTACTCTTCCTTGGCAAACTCGACGATCAGAATCGCATTCTTGGCGGCCAAGCCGATCAGCATCACCAGCCCGATTTGCGAATAGACGTCGGTCTCGATCTGAACCATGTAAGCGGGATAAAAGGCGCTAAGCACCACGCGACGCAGCCACAACACCGCGAAGGCGCCGAATACCGCGACTGGCGTGCTCAGCAATACGCTGAATGGCAGCGACCAGCTTTCGTACAACGCCGCCAGAATCAGAAAGACAAACAGCAGTGACAATCCAAAGATTGCCCATGCTGGGACGCCCTTGCGTGCCTGCTGCTCCTGATAGGACATGCCCATGTAATCAAAGCCCATTTCCCGAGGCATGGTTTGCTTGAAGACTTGTTCCAGAGCCGCGGTGGCCTGGTCCGAGCTGTAACCAGGAGCGGCGCTGCCGTTGATTTGCGCGGAGCGATACTCGTTGTAGCGCATGGTGAATTCGGGACCGGAACGCGATTCAAACTTCGTCAGCGCGGAAAGTGGGACCGGTTGGCCTCCGCTGTTGCGCACGTAGAACTGCCCAAGGTTTTGCATATTTGCCCGGTAAGGCGCTTCGGCTTCCACGTACACTTGCCACGTACGGCCGAAATCGTTGAAGTAGTTAATGAACAAGCCACCCATGAAAGACTGAATGGTCCTGTAGACGTCGCTGATGGCCACACCCTGCTTCAGCACGCGTTCCCGATTGACCTCCAGGAACTCCTGCGGAACGCTGGGCAGAAACGTGGTGCTAATATAGCCAATTTCGGGGCGCTTCCGTGCCGCGGCCATGAACTTGTCAAGATTGCCGGCCAGAAACGCAACATTTCGCCCGGCGCGATCTTCCAGCACAAACTGAAATCCGCCGGATGTGCCGACGCCTGGAATCGCCGGCGGCGAAAAGCTAAAAGCGGTTCCCTGTGGCAGTTTGCTGAGCTGCTGGTTCAAGCGCTGTTTTATTTCCTGAAACTGTTCCGCTCGCGTTTCGCGGCTGCTCCAGGGCCTCAGCGTGACGAAGAAGAAGCCGTTGTAAGTGGTCCGCACAAAGCTGAGCAAGCTGAAGCCAACAACACTCGTGGTGTATTCGACGCCTGGCGTGTTGGCGAGGATCTCTTCCACCTGCCTCGCGGCTTCGCTGGTGCGCTCCAGCGAAGCGGCATTCGGAAGATCCATGTTGATGTACACGTAGCCCTGGTCTTCATCGGGCAGGAAGCTCGAAGGCAAGCGGCTGCCAAAAAAACCGGCCGCAACGCTGAGGACTGCCAAGAGGACCAAAGCGACGGCGCTCTTGCGGATCAGCCCACCACACAAACGGACATAGCCGTCCGTGGCACGTCCAAACACCCGGTTAAACCAATCGAAAAAGCGGTTGAGCAACCCCGTGTTCTGTTTCTTGGGGCGCAGCAGCAGAGCCGCGAGCGCCGGGCTGAGAGTCAGCGCGTTGAACGCCGAGAGCAAAACCGAAATGGCGATGGTCACGGCGAATTGCTGGTAGAGCCGCCCGGTGATGCCGGGAATAAAAGCGGTGGGTACGAATACCGCAGACAGAACCAGGGCAATCCCAATCACTGGGCCTGAGAGTTCGGCCATGGCTTTTCGCGCGGCGTCCTTGGGTGGCAGACCCTCCTCGATGTGACGCTGAACGCCTTCGACGACGACAATGGCATCGTCCACCACCAGGCCGACGGCCAGCACCAATCCGAACATCGAAAGTGTATTGATGGAGAAGCCAAAGAGGGGGAAGAAAACAAAAGTGCCCACCAGCGAGACAGGCACGGCAAGCAGCGGGATCAGCGTAGCGCGCCAGTCTTGCAGGAAGAGGTACACGACAAGAATGACCAGCACAATCGCGATCAACAGGGTTTGAATGATTTCTTTCATGCCTTCTGTAACTGCGGCGGTCTGGTCCAGCGAAATGGCGTAGTCCATATCTTCCGGGAAGCTTTGCTTCATCTCCGCCATCAGCTTGCGGACACCCGCGGCTGTCTGCACCGCGTTCGTGCCGGGCAACTGGTAGACCGGGATGACGATGGCGGGCTTGCCATTCAAGCGGCTGACAATGCTGTAGTCTTGCGCGCCCAGCTCGACGCGGGCAACGTCTTTCAAGCGGACGATCCCGCCATCTGGCGCCTCGCGCACAATGACGTCTTCGAATTGCTGCGGCGTCGTCAGGCGGCCTTGGGCAAGCACGGAATAGGTGAATTGCTGGTTCGCAGGAGCTGGCTCGCCACCCACCTGACCGGCAGGATTGACCGTGTTCTGCTGCTGCACTGCGTTGACGATGTCCGTGACCGTGATGCCCAGCTTCGCCAGTTTGTCGGGCTGTACCCACAGCCTCATCGCATACTGCCCCGCGCCGAAAACCTGCGTTTGCCCCACACCATACAAGCGGGCAATCGGGTCGTTGAGATTGATATAGGCGTAGTTGCCAAGGAAAGTCGTGTCGTATGTGCCCTTCGGGGAAAATATGCCGACCAGCATGAGGGGAGCGGTCACGGACTTTCGGATGGTGACCCCATAAGTGTTGACGTCGGGCGGAAGCTGACCGGCAGCCAGTTGCTCGCGAGACTGCGTGAGGATGAGATCGGTGTTCGGGTCGGTCTTCAGGTCGAAGTCCACCACCATGGTGGTTTGCGAGTTGCCCGTGGCGTTCAGGGAGTACATGTAGTTCATGTTGTCCACACCATTGATTTGCTGTTCGATGGGCGTGGCAACGGATTGCTCCAGAGCCTGCGCGTCCGCGCCGACGTAAGAGGCCTGCAGCTGAATTTCCGGAGGAACGATGTTCGGAAACTGCGCCACGGGCAGGCTTGCGATGGTGACCACGCCTACAATCACCATCAGGATGGCGATCACCATCGCCACGATGGGACGCCTTATGAAAAAATTGGACATGAATATTGGTTCCTTTCGATCAAACTCTGAAGCTCGGCTCGCGCTTCTTCGGGGAATGGAGGAAGTGTGGGGAGTCCGGGCTTATGCTGGCCCTCGCGCGCAACAATTACGTTGCTTCTGTTCCTTCACCTCTATTGGCTTTCATTGAGTCACAAATGGTTTGGCCTGCACGATTGTGCCCGGCCGAAGAGTCTGCTGGCCTTGCGCGACCACACGTTCACCGGGCTTCAATCCGTCTTGGATAATCCACATGGAGCCAATGCGATCTCCAACTTTGACCGACCGGACGGAAATCTTGTCATCTCCCCCGACGACATCAACTTGATAGCTGCCTTGCAGATCGCTGACAGCAGCCTGTGGGACCAGTAAGGCGCCCTTCTGTGTTCGGACAACCGCGCGGACTTTGCCATACTGTCCGGGACGAAGAACATTGCCCGGATTGGGAAAGAGCGCCGCCAGTTGGATCGCGCCGGTGTTTTGATCGACGGCGCGGCCGGCAAAGTAGAAGACGCCCTCGCGTGGATAGATTGACCCGTCAGCGAGGATGAGCTGCAGCTTCCAACGCTGCCTATCCGAGCCTGAAAACTGCTTCTTCAATTGGAGATAATCCTGCTCGCTGACGGTGAAGTAGTCCCTGATGGGGTCGAGTGTCGAAACGGTCGTAAGCGTTCCACTATTCGAGCTGACTAAATCGCCGACCTGCGCCCTTGCAACATCGGCGATGCCGTCGACGGGTGAGCTGATTTTCGTAAAACCAAGGTTCAGCTTTGCTGTTTCGACGGCGGCTTCGGCAGTCTTGATTTGCGCCTTATCAGTAGCCACGGTAGCTTTCGCTGCCAGGTAATTCTGGTTGGCATTGTCAAGGTCTTGCTGGCTCGCTGCCTGCTCCTTCGCCAAGGGTGTGTACCTGTCCACATCAAGCTGGTTGCGGACTAGAACAGCTTCGGCGTTAGCAAGCTGCGCAGTAGCCTGAGCTAACTGTCCTTCGGCTTGGTCGAGTGCCGCCTGAAAGGGCCTTGGATCAATCTCAAAGAGTAGCTGGCCCTTCCTTACGGATGAGCCTTCCTGGTAATCCCGCCGGAGCAAATACCCCGTGACCTGCGCCTGAACGTTGGCATTCACCTCTCCTGCCAACGTACCGATCCATTCGCTGTAAACGTCAACGTCCTTCTGCTCGACCTGAGCCACCATAACAACCGGAGGAGCTACCGCTCCGGCGCCTGACGCATGTTTTGGGCGCAAGGCTCCAACGATCAGAGCGATAACGATCAAACCAACCACTCCGCCGACAACGAAACTGTGTCTAAGAAGACTATTCATGGCCTATCTTTCGAATCGATCCCTCTTCAGCAAGGAATTTTTCTGGGTTTTTCAAACGGCTGGACGTGTCCCACGAAAGGGATAGCGCACCGCGCATGCCAAAGAGTCATGCCTTCCTAAAAGGTCCGAACTCATTGATTTGTCGTGAGATGAGGTTCGGAGAAACTTCCTGCCTAGCCAAGCTGCCAGGTTGGCACTGCCGCGTTTGCGGTACCGTACCCGTTTTGCGGCACCAAATATGCCAGGTCGGGCATCACATGTGACGGAATCCATAATTACTGCGGTGGTGCATAGACCATGAGCAACGATTTGGAAGTCCTTGCAATTCCGTTTCGCGAGACGCGGTACGAGACCCTAATCCGCGTATCGAATGCTATCGGAACGTATCGAGATCCCAAGGATCTGTTTCGGGTGCTGGTGAGGGAACTGCACCGGGTCGTCCAGTTTGATAGCGTCGGTGTGTCTGTTTATGACGAGAAATCGAATACGTTTCACCGGCATTTCCTGGATGCTGAGACAGAAGCAGCAATCCCTCCAGATCCGGAACTCACTATGGAGGAATCCGATGCCTGGTGGGTCTACCAGAACCAGGAGCCTATGGTCACTTCGCTCGTGGCCCACCATGCTCAGGATTGTAAATTCCGGGAGATTTTGAAGAAGCATGGAATCCGCAGCGTGTGCACTCTGCCCTTAACCACGGCTCACAGCAAAGTCGGAGCCCTCACCTTTGCAAGTAAAGCTTCGGATATCTATACCGCAGAAGAAGTTCACTTTCTTTCGGTGGTGGCCGAGCAAATCGCTCTCGCGTTCGACAATGCGCTGCACTTTGATGCGGCGCAGGCCTCACAGCAGCAGTTGCTGAAGAAGAGCGAGCGTGTTGGACTTCTCCTGGAATTGACCAATCACATAGTTTCCAATCTCGAGTTCCGGAATCTTCTGCGAGCCGTAGTGGTGGGCACTCGCAGGGTTATGGGTTGCGATGGCGCCGGCATTACTCTTCCCGAGAGGGACAACACGCACTTGCGAATCTACGCGATGGATTTTCCCTTCAGCGCCGAATCCGTCCAAGAAGAGAGCCTTGTCCCCATCGACGAAGATATCTCGGGAGAGGTCTTTCGCACCGGCAAACTTTGGTGCGGCAGCGTCCAGGAGGCGAGGCGACTGGGCATGAAGGATACTGCGCAGGCCGAAGTGGGAACGGTTTGCGTTCTTCCTCTCGTTAGCCGAAGTCGCGTGCTGGGCACATTCGGCGTGGTTAAATTTCAGGACAATGCGTTCGCCGGAGATATCGAGTTTCTGGCGCAAATCGCAAATCAGGTTGCGATTGCTGTGGAGAATGCGCTTGCCTTCGGAGAGATTCGAGAGCTGAAAGACAAACTGGCGCAGGAAAAGCTGTATCTCGAAGATGAAATCCGTAGCGAAATGAATTTCGCTCAGATCGTAGGAAACAGCGCCTCCTTACGCAAAGTGCTCAAGCGAGTGGAAACCGTGGCGCCGACAGATTCGACGGTGTTGATTTATGGGGAGACGGGCACGGGCAAGGAACTGATTGCACGAGCCATTCATGATTTGAGCCCACGGCGCTCAAAACCCTTCGTCAAGCTCAACTGCGCGGCCATCCCGACGGGCTTGCTCGAAAGCGAGCTGTTTGGACACGAAAAAGGGGCATTCACGGGAGCCATCGCGCAGCGGATCGGGCGCTTTGAAGTGGCCAATGGCGGCACCATTTTTCTGGACGAAGTAGGAGAAGTTCCCCTCGAACTTCAGACGAAGCTGCTACGGGTTCTGCAAGAGCGAGAATTCGAGCGGTTGGGAAGCTCGCGCACACTCCGGACAGACGCACGCTTGATTGCCGCAACGAACCGCGATTTGGAAGGGATGGTGAGAGAGCAGAAATTCAGATCCGATCTGTTTTTTCGCCTCAACGTCTTTCCCGTCAATGTGCCTCCCTTGCGGGAGCGCGAGGGGGATATTCCGCTTCTGGTGAAGCACTTCGCGCAGCAGTTTTCCAGGCGGATGAACAAGGTGATTGAGACAATTCCATCAGCGACGATGGATGCCCTTCGCCGATATCATTGGCCGGGAAACATACGGGAACTGCAGAATGTGATCGAGCGCGCCGTCATAGTTTCCACAAGTCCCGCTCTGAGCGTTGATTTGGCTGACCTGAACTTTCCTAACGCTGGCCGTGAGAATGCGAGAGCGACCACTCCGAGCTCGGCGGTGAACGGGACGCTCCATGAGGCTCTGGAGCAATCAGAACGTCAACAGATCCTGAAGGCGTTGGAGCTGAGCAACTGGGTTGTTGCGGGCCCGAAAGGCGCCGCAACGCATCTTGGAATGAAACGGTCCACCCTGCAGCAGAGAATACGCAAACTCGGAATCGGCCGCCGCCCGGCCTGACTGGGTTGCACCGCAGTTTCAGACTGATAAATTCAAAATCGACTGCTTTTCCCGTGGTTGTCTCGCGTGCCGCAAAACTGGCACGCTGCCGCAAATACGGCAGTGCCACGGTGGCAGGACGATCTAAAGAGCCTTTAAGCGGCTCGCCATCCCGGTACAAATCACCAAGTTCCGAAAACTTCGGGTCCGTCCGCACTTTGGCCCCCGTTATGCATTACGCCTGAGCATAAGGGGTTCGTCATGCGAGAGATGCGAAGCCTGAGCGGAACAGCGGATTCCCAAGCGCGGTGCGCGCGGAAAAACTCCCCATCTTCTTCCGTCCTGGAAATTGACTCCTGGATGCCAAGCAAAGTTCAAGCTATCTCACCACTTGTGGAACGCCTGATGGTGCTGATTGAAGGATCGCAATGCGCCCCGGGCGACGAGTTCAATGTCGAGATGGCGCTCCGCGAAGCGCTAGCGAATGCCGTCGTGCACGGCAATCACGAACATCCAGGAGCAAAAGTACACATCCGGTGCCGCTGCTGGCCCGGCAAGGAAATATCCATCGTTGTGACGGATCAGGGAAAAGGATTCGACTTTGGAATGACAAATGGTAATGGACTCATATCGGACCCGTTGTCCGAGCGTGGGCGGGGCATCTATCTGATGAAGGCGTATATGGACGAAGTGCATTTCGAGCGAGGCGGATCGGAAGTCCATATGCGCAAGCGGTTGCGGACGGCGTCCCATTCGTAACAGTTCAGAATCGGCGAGGCGCTAGAAATTGATCGGTCAAACCAGCAACCAGCCTGTGGAAGAAGCGCCCACAGCCTTTGAGCAAAGAAAGCGAGCCACGGGAATGTTGCGAATCACGATCGCTGAGACGGCCACGGAACAAAAGTGGACTCTCGAAGGTCGTTTGGTGCAACCGTGGGTCGGCGAACTGAGGACATGCTGGAAAAACAGGCACCGCGCGCAGAACGGACGAACATGCACTGTTGATCTTAGTGGGGTCACGTTCATCGACAACAGCGGGCTGCGGTTCTTGCGAACCATGTCAAAAGAGGGTACGCAGTTCACCGGAAGGGGTATCTATACCAAGCATGTGCTTGAACAACTGAAATCCGGCACAAGGCATAGTCCGTTCACCTGGTTTCTATGTTTGCTTGCTGTCTTTCTAGCGAGTGGCATCGCCTGCCCGCTATCCATGGCCGTGGGCCTTGAACTCGGCAAGAGGAACGTGAAAGAAGAGTTCAAAGCGCACTTGAACGGCAAAAGTGGATCGAACCCATGCACTTTTGATTTTGCGGCCGGACCCGGAGGGACACTGTGCCTGCACTTGTAAGAAAGTTCAACAAACGAGCACCAGAGGTCCCTCCGGCCCACGCCCCATTAGAAAGAGATGAGTTTGTTCTGGTCACTGCCGCCAAAAATGGAAATGCCCGGGCGTTCGAAGTCCTTGTCGGACGCCACCGGCGAAGGATTCTTGCCGTCGCGCTGCGCTACACACGCGTTCAACAAGACGCTGAAGATATCATGCAGCAAAGCTTTCAAAAGGCATTCTTCCACCTGCACCAATTTGAAGGACGATCCTCCTTTTCAACATGGTTAACGCGGGTCGCAATCAACGAAGCGCAAATGTTGCAGCGGAAAAGTGGTGGCATGCGTGAAGTGTCGATCGACGACCTGAACAAAAATGCGGAATTGGTAACTCCCCTGGAGATCCCTGATTCGGCTCCGGATCCCGAAGCCGACTACTCGCAAGGAGAGTGGAAACGAATGCTCTCCAACGCCATGAATGAGCTGCCGCACAGAACACGGAGGGCCATAGAGTTGCGTGATCTTGACGAGCGATCGACCGAAGAGACCGCTCGAATCATGGGAATTTCCGTTGCCGCGGTAAAGGGTCGAATATTCCAGGGCCGAAAGAAATTGCGAAAAAGATTGGAGTATTTTGTCGGATCGGCTTGGACGTTTGGAAGAGAGACATCACGAGCGATCGGGAACGCGAGACGCGTCACGCAAAATCAGGCCGCTCGCAACGTGTACGGGTTAAGGCGCGGATGAGGGGAGGTCTTATGGAGACGCTTCTGCTTGCTGCTGTGCTAGCGATTTTGGGGTTTCTATGCTTCACCGGACCCGGCGGTGTCAGCGGCCCCCGGCATCGTCGATGAATCGGTTGCCCAACGACAGCGTTCCCTCGGGAGAGCAGTTCGTCGAGCCAAGGGTGCGCAACCCCCTCTGCCCAACCCTCCGCCGGTATCGTGCTTGGCTTTTGAGCCCGGGATACCACGGCTAAGGCCACGAGTTCCGGTTATCTCATCGGGACTCGTGGCTCGGAGGTTCGAGGCGTACAAATGCTGAGAGCGACAAGAATTCAACGCGGGAAGGGAGTGCCCTCTTATGAGCCAGAAAGGCAAGAGAAATGAGATTTTGGGGCTTCACGCTGAGCATGCCCCGCCGCACACAGAAGATACCTCGGCAAACCAGGCGCCAAGTCACGAAGAAATCAGGCGCCGCGCACATGAAATCTATCTTGAACGGGACGGCTTCGGTGGCAGTGAGCTTGATGATTGGCTCCGAGCCGAAAGGGAACTCCGAAGAAACCAAATTGTTAGGTGAACCACAAGGAAAAAAGCGGGGAGCATGAGATTGCACAATCGGGAAACGATTCGCAACGCTGCCGCCGGGCTTATGAACTTTATGCGGAACATGGGTCAGAGCATAGGGACACCAGCTGGAATCCCATCCCAGCCTCTTGAAAGACGCCCTGATATTCGCCAGGCCGAAGACAATGTCAGGTATGCTTTGGCAAATGTCGGTGTCGCGAACGCGAATTTCTTTCCCCGTGTTGGCTTGACGACGCTGTTTGGACGGCTGGAACTCGAAGGGAGATTTTTCTGGGGTACGCCGAGGCGAACTCCGTGGACTCGACTGGACCGATTACACAGGCACCGAATTAAGGATCAACCGCTCGATGTGGAGATCGGTGGTCAGCCTTCCGAAGACACGCGCCAGCGGCGATTCCGTGCCGATAATTCCTGCCTTGGCGGAAATCCTAGGTGCATACCAAAGATCCGCGGGTAACCCAGAATTAGGTTTCGTCTTTCGCTCCAGTGATGGGCTCTCTATCAGCCTCGACATAGCCGAGCGGCGGGTGATTCGGCCGGCTTTCATACAGGTGCGTTATTTGAATTGGGCCGGCAAGGAAACTGCTGGCGTCGACATCTTTCGCTTCGACGGCGAAGGCAAGATCGTCGAGCATTGGGATGTCCTTCAACCCGTCCCGGCCTCCTCCAACAACCGCAACACGATGTTTTGAGAAGAATCCTGCAGGGCAAATGTTCAGCGATTTCGGGAACGCTCACTAGACTAGGATCACAAAATTCCCACTTGACCCTAGTGGCCGAAGCGCGATCCATGCCTACGACAACGCACGGCTTTGGGCCTTGCCTACCTATGGCGATTTTTTTTGTTCATCCATGCAACTTTCGCTCGGCAAGTGACTCTTATCGCCCGTGAGAGTTGAGCGCCCGAGGGTGCTCGTTCGAAAACTTAGCGGGAGTCGTTCTGCCCAGGCTGAAGTAATCAAAAGGAGAATTAAATGATTGAACCAAAGCAGAGGAAAGAAAAATCGCTACTTGGCAGGTCTCGTACAAAAGCCTTCCGCTTAATCCGGACAGGCTCCGCGCTTCTCTTATTCGCGGGCGCCGCCACGCCCTTTTATGGCCAGTCTCCCGAGGCGCTCAAGTCAGCGGACAAAAAATCCCAATTGTCTCCGCAAGAGCAGAGCGTGCGGCGCGATCAAGTCTACGTGCGCCAACTTCTACAGAGGGGAACTTCGGAGGCGAAAGTCGAAAGTGTTCTCCAACTTTCCAGCCGATTCACCAGTTTCAACCCCACGGGTGACTTCCATGAGTATGCCGTCAGCCTCATTGCCAAAGAGAAGGCAGCTCTGAAGCAGCAAAAACAAACTCAGCAAGCCGGCGTGGCCTCGCAAGCGCCGGTTGCCGCGGTCATCTCTGACATTTCTGCTGTTCCAGCCAGCGCGATAGCCCTTGCCCCGTCGAATTCCGTGGGAATCAACAGCGTGAAGAGTTCCCAAGAGAGCAGCCGGGACAATTCCACTGAGGCTGTCACAACCAGCGCTCCCGAGAACAATCAGGCTGCAGTCTCGAACTCCTCCCCAGCAGCCTTTGGAGGCGGTATATTTCTTCCCGCCGTCTCAACTCCATCGACTGGTGGCGGGGCCGCTCAGAACACTTCGGTGGGTGCAGTTTCGAACTCCAATGGCGCGGCAGGTTCCGGCGGCTCCTCCGGCCACCAGTCAGGTTCTGGCGGTTCTTCGGACGGCGGATCCAACAATGCAAATACCTTCAATTCCGACCAAGGCCCTGGACCGGGGCCGATCGGTCCGGGACCCGGGTGCAACTTGTTCCCCGCTCCGCCCTCCGTCGGCGCCAGCGTTCCGCTGACTTACTTCGGGCCACCGCCCTCGGAAACCAATCCGAGTCTGGTCGGGCCCGTTCAACTGCTGAAGTCCGGGACGGTTGACGCGGCGCATGGGACCATCACCTTGCCGCTTTACCTGGGCCACATGAAGGGCAGCAAAAAGAACGTCTGGTACATCCTTACAGATGTGGATGATCCGAACGTGGCCGCAGAGTTGGGCCTGAACTTCTCTGCGAAACTTACCTTCGCATCCAACGCGGCAAGAACGGCGAACCTCGCCACGGACGGGACCCTCGTGTTTGATAAGGGGACCGTGGATTTCTCACCAGTCCGCAGCGTCGTCCCCGGGCCTGCAGGAGCTGAATTCCCTCCGGTCTCTGTCCAGCCCGGAGCGGTGGGCGATGCAGACTACAGTCCGTTTGTGCAGGTTACGAACGCCGCCGGCGTGATCTACAACGCGCCCATCGTGGCCTTCAACGTCGACGCCAGCCAAATCAACTTCCCCGATGGCAACGTGGACTATACCAAGGTGCACGACGAAGTTGTGGCCATCGATCCGAACAATCAGACAGTGACCCTAAATCTCATCAATGGGTTCAGCTTTGGCCGGCCCGTTTGGTACCTTTCCATGGATGCCAGTATTCCTTTATCAGCGGCCATCGAACACAACACCTTCGCCCCTTTGATGCAGCAGCTTCATCTGGGCGGCGACGACAGCTTCTCCAGTCCTATCGAGCGAATTTTCATCGCCACGAACGGTGCCGAGTCGGGCGGGTGCAACAATCCTCAACGGCAAGGCTTGTCGGCCGATTTGGCTGACGGTCACCGCCCTAACAATGTCCTCGGTGGAATCCCGACGATCGCGCTGGATTACAGCCCCGCTTGGGACGCCCAGCTCTTCGAATGGACAAAGGACGCAATCGACAACAGCTTCCGCGGCCAGGTGCGCGAAGAGTTTCAGATCCTTACCTTTGTGCAGGACGGCCTGATCACCGGGCCGGGTGGAATACCCTTTGGGAGTTCCGGTTTCACCATCAACTGCCCAATTGTCCAGCGCCTGGACTGATCACATAACCTAATCGTAGGTCCATCCAGCTTCCGGTTCCGACACTTTGTCGGGGCCGGAAGCTTTAGTAAATCTGCGTTGCCGGCGTGATTTTTGTTGGATTTTCCTCGCAAATTATCTTAACCGGACTACCTGAGAGGGCGGGTTATAAAAGTGATGGATCCTGGTAACCAATACTTACCTATTGAAGAAATGCGAATGAAAGCATTGCCGCAGATAGAGTCCAGGACCTCCTTGGAGAAACTCGGAATAAATGTCTCCCGCTACGGACTTGTAATCACTCTTTTGCTGATTGGGATTCTTAAATTCACAGCCGGTGAGGCGCAAGGCATCCAACCCTTGGTTGCGAACAGTCCGCTGATGTTCTGGCTCTATCGAATCTTCAGCCTTCAGGGTGTCTCCAATCTAATCGGAATGATCGAAATTGTAGTTGCTCTACTTATGGCTCTGCGGCCGTTGTCAGCAAGGCTCTCTCTCATCGGAAGCACTGGCGCCATCATCACCTTCGTCCTCACCGTGAGTTTTCTCCTGTCAACACCCGGAGCGTTCGAGTTCTCACACGGATTCCCCTTGTTGGGGGATGCGGGCCAATTCCTCATCAAGGATCTTGTTCTCTTGGGCGCATCCATCTGGACTGCGGCAGAAGCACGCGGCGCAGTCTAGTTCGATCCAAATTCTGATTCTCTCTCGACGCGCAGGTTGCCGCGGCAGCAGCAATGCTCGGGGGATCCTGCGCACGGCATAGCCGGGCCGATTTTCCCAGGACAGAAGTTGAAACCTTTCGGCGCCCCGCGACTCTCATTCAACGGACCGGACATCTTTGTCGGGGCTTTCAAGTCCATTTCGAAATCGCAGCAAGAGCGAGTTTGTTCAAACCCGGCGGCAACTTGGGCGATCCGCGAGGCGGACTGAGCGTCCGGATGGTGTTTGGCACCTCATTCTAATTGACAGGAGACTACTCAATATGACCAAGACGACCAAGGCTCTGCTGGCTGGTGCGGCGTTCGCGGGATTGCTCGGCGGGACCGCTCCAGCGATTAAGGCCTCAAATCTGCTCCCCTCGCTGAAGACTTCTTTCAGCGCGCAGGATCAGAGCCAGGACCAGGACAAGAAAGACGACAAGAAGGTCAAGGAAAAGCACGCTTGTAAAGGCCAGAACTCCTGCAAGGGCAAGGGCGGCTGCAAGGCCGGCGACAACGGTTGCAAAGGCAAGAACTCTTGCAAGGGCAAGGGCGGTTGCGCGACCGATGGCTCCAAGCCACCCGCGGCGTAGTCTGGAACCAGCAACGATCCGGTAAGAGGGTTAGGAGAACGTCTCCTGGCCCTCGATCCATCGGGAAGAGAGCGGAAACGAATATGTCGGGAAATCGGTTTAACGGCTTTACAGATTACGGGATAGGAATTGGCCTGCGTGCTCCCCACTACGACCATATTCTCTCTCGCAAGCCCGTGGTCGATTGGTTTGAGATTATCTCTGAGAATTTCATGATCGATGGCGGACGGCCGCTGCACATCCTGGATCAGATCCTCGAGCAATACAAAGTCGTGCAGCACGGCGTCTCCATGTATTTCGGATCCGCGGAGAAGCCTGACCGTGAACATCTCCGCCGGTTGAAGCAGTTGGTGAAGCGTACGAACACTCCGTGGCTCTCCGACCACCTCTGCTGGGGCAGCGTGGATGGCAGATACACCCATGATTTGCTGCCGATGCCGTACACGTTTGAAGCGGCCCGGCTCACGGCACAGAAGATTCGGGAGGTCCGGGACTTTCTCGAAATCCCGATCGCGGTCGAAAACGTCAGTAGCTATGCCGAATATCATGTCTCCGAGATGACCGAATGGGAGTTTCTGAACGAAGTCGTGGAACGCGCTGACTGCGGAATTCTCCTGGACGTGAACAATATCTATGTTTCATCCCGAAACCACAGTTTCGATCCGCTGACATACATCAACAGCGTTCCTGCGGATCGTGTGGCGCAGATTCATATCGCCGGCCACTCAAAATTCCAAAAGTACATTTTGGACACACATGACCATCCGGTGATCGACCCCGTCTGGAAACTCTACGAACGCGCCATTCAGCAAGCTGGGCACACCGCGACACTTCTCGAATGGGACGATAGCATCCCTTCCTTTCAGGAAGTTCACAGGGAAGCCTTGAAGGCCAACCGCTTCCTCGCGGGCAAATCTCTGGCGGTGGCGGTATGAAGCTCCACACTCTCCAGCGGGCCGTTGCCCGCGCCGTGATGCAACCCCTCACGCGGTCTGAACGCATGCAGCGCAAGGCACCCGGCGGCGGACGCATGAGTGTTTACGCCGCCCGGTACATCAAGCCGAATGACCGTCTGACTTCCTTCGAACGCCTCGAAATTTACAATCGTCAATACTGGTTTCGTGTTCTCGGCAGCCTGACCGAGGACTTTCCCGGTTTGCGAGCCGTTCTCGGCGGGCGGCGATTCGAAGCCATGTGCAGGGTCTATCTTGCGGATTGCCCCTCGCGCTCGTTTACTCTTCGGAACCTGGGTTCGCAATTGGAAAACTGGTTGGGCCGGAATCCGCGCTGGATACGGGAAAGGCGCGTGCTTGCGCTGGATATGGTTCGCCTCGAATGGGCGGACATCGAGGCTTTCGACAGTCAGGCAAAGCCCGCCCTTCGCGCGGAGGATGTCCGTGAGCTGAATGCCGCGAATCTCCGACTGAGCATTCAGCCCTATGTACAACTCCTGGAACTGCACTATCCGGTGGACGATCTGCTCCTGGAAGTGAAACACGGGGACGAAGCGCAGGATTTTGCGAGCAATGCGGTTCAGGAGCGGAAAAAACGGAGCAAGGTCCGGGCCGTTGCAAAGCTTAAACCGGCGAAAATTTTCCTGGCGGTTCACCGTTTGGATTTCTCCGTATATTTTCGCCGCATCGAGCCGGAAGAATTCACGCTCCTCGGCGCATTGCGTAGCGGGAAGACGATCGAACGCGCCATCGGGCTGGCGTTTCGCAAGAGTTCCGTCCCCGCGGCCGATCGCGCGGCATTTGTTCAACACTCGTTTCAGACCTGGGCGGCTCTGGGATGGTTTTGCAGACCCGGGGAAAACGTGCGCGGCAAAGAAGCCGTCGAGAAAAGGGCTTAGGCGAAAATCATGGGCAAGCTGATAGCAAAAGTCAGGCAGTTGCACGACCTGTTCTTCGGGCTGGTTTCTTACTTTCAGTCGCCGTTTCTTCTGCTTGTGCGGCTTTATTGGGGATGGCAGCTTGCACAGAGCGGTTGGGGCAAGCTCCACCATCTTTCGAATGTGGCGGAATACTTCGGGAGTCTTGGCTTGCCGATGCCGGCGCAAATGGCCGATTTCATCGCCTGCGTCGAGTTTTTCGGCGGGATTTTCCTGGCCCTGGGCCTGGCCTCCCGGATCACGGGCCTGGTCCTCACCGTGAATCTGGTCATGGCTTACGTCATCGGGGATCGCGAGGCGCTGCTCTCTTTCATTTCCGATCCGGACAAATTCGTTGCCGCCGCCCCCTTCGCGTTTCTGATGGTTGCTTTAATCGTGCTGATCTTTGGCGCCGGCAGGCTCTCCGCGGACTCGGCCATCACCTTTTTCTTTGGTTCCGAACGGGTGAAGCAAGCGAACTCAATTCCAGCCTGATCCGCGCGCTTCTTTGGCGTCACCGTTCTTATGGTTATCAAATGCCCCCAACTTTTACTGCGGGCTTCCTTTACCGGGCGGCCCTCGCTGTGCTCCTCTTTATGGCTTGTTTCCCTCGTCTGGCTGCCGAGGATCAGATGACTTCCCGTCTGGTGATCGGAAACGCTCGAATTGACTTCGTGATCGAAGGGAACTCTCCCGCCGCGCTGGCCCAGGACATTCTTCGCTGGGTCAAGTCTGCCGCCGAGTCCGTGACCGCCTATTACGGGCGTTTTCCCGTGCCCCAGGTTTCGATTCGCATCACTCCCTTCGAAGGCAGAGGCATACGCCACGGCATGACCTTTGGCGAGCGTGGCGCCCAGATCACCATCGGCGCCGGCAATCACACTTCTCCATCGGAGTTCGCCTCCGATTGGATGCTCACCCACGAAATGGTTCACCTGGCCTTTCCCTCCGTGGACGAAAAACATCATTGGATCGAAGAAGGAATTGCCACCTATGTCGAACCAATCGCTCGGATTCAAGCGGGGAATCTCAAAGCGGAGCAGATGTGGCTTGATCTTGTTCGGGACATGCCCCAAGGCCTTCCTCAGGTTGGAGATCGCGGACTGGATCATACGCACACCTGGGGAAGAACCTACTGGGGAGGAGCGCTGTTTTGCCTCCTGGCTGATGTTGAGATTCGCCGCCAGACAAACAACGCAAAGGGTTTGGAGCAGGCGCTGCGCGGCATTCTCGACGCCGGCGGCGACATCCGGAAGGATTGGAATATTGAAGATGCGCTCCGAGCGGGAGACCGCGCGGTCGGAGTGAGCGTCCTTCAGCCGCTGTACGCAAAAATGAAAGACAAGCCGGAAGGCGCGGACCTGAACGCCTTGTGGACACAGCTTGGTGTGCGATCGGACGGCGGCAACGTGCGCTTCGACGACGGCTCCAGTCTGGCGGCGATCCGCCGGGCGATCACGGCGGCGGAATCCGGCGCGGGGTCCAAGGATTCTCCGCACCTTAGGCCATCCGCTGTGTTCGTAGGGCGTGCCGCAGGCCGCTCTTATTTCCCTTAGCCAAGCGAGCGGTTGCTGGAGGCAGGATACGTCCGTGAGCGAGAAAAGTGCGCGTTTGCCGGCGAACCCAGGGCCCGTGCGCGTGGCCATTGCGCAATCCGCTCCCGTTTACCTGGACAAGCGAGCCAGCCTGGCAAAGGCCCTGGAACTTATCCAGCAGGCGGCAAAGCGGGATGCGCAGCTCGTCGCGTTTGGTGAGACTTGGCTGCCGGGCTATCCAGCCTGGCTGGATTTCTGTCCGGGCGCGGCCTTGTGGGAAAACAGTGCAGCGAAAGACGTCTTCGCCACCCTCCGCAGTAACAGCATCGCCGTTCCCGGCGCGGAAGTGAATGCGCTTCGCGAAGCCGCGCGAGACCTGAAAATTGCCATCGTAATCGGAGCGAATGAGCGCGTGGATGCCGGTCCGGGAAACGGGACACTCTACAATTCGCTTCTCACCATCTCCGAGGATGGGCAGCTTGGCAACCACCACAGGAAACTCGTCCCGACCTACACCGAACGGCTCGTGTGGGGCAATGGGGACGGGCGCGGCTTGGACGCAGTGTCCACATCCGCTGGGCGCGTGGGTGGACTGATCTGCTGGGAGCATTGGATGCCCCTCGCCCGCATGGCCATGCACAATTCCGGTGAGCACATCCACGTCGCGGTGTGGCCAACGGTCCATGAATTGCACCAACTGGCCAGCCGACACTATGCTTTCGAAGGCAGGTGTTTTGTCCTGGCAGTTGGTCTGATGATGCCCGCTGAAGATTTGCCCCGCGAGCTTTCTGATGGAGCCACATTGCAGTCCAGAGACAGTCCATGGATGGAACGCGGAGGCAGCGCCATTATTGGTCCCGACACTCGCTATGTCCTCGATCCCGTGTTCGACCGCGAGGAACTCCTCGTTTCAGATTTGGACCTGGCTCAAATTGACCGGGAAATGATGACCTTTGATGTCTCAGGTCATTATGCGCGTCCTGATCTCTTTCGATTTGAGAAGAAAGACATTCATCCTAAATTGAACGATGATTGAGAAGCTCTCTTATTGAGCCAGATTGTTCCTGATCCAATCCTCTACCTCCTGAAGCTCCGAATAGGGCACTAGTCTGCAATTCGGGTGGGCAATTCCCGTGATTAGGAGGGATATTTTGCTTTCGACGTCTCGCCGAAAGAATAAGACTGCTTTCTTTGAGGTTGCCCCCAGAAGGTAGCCAGTCTCGAAGCCCAAGCCGAACGAGGAACCGGAAACCTCAGCGATAAACATATCGCACTGCTGAAGCCACTTCATGTCCCGCAGGTATACTTCTTTGGGCGTGATGCTCCGGTCCGTTTCCCAGGCGTTGTCTTCGACCAAATGCCGTGTCAACACTTCATGGTGCATCTCTTCAAGTATGACTACAATTTTCTTGGCAACCATCACTGCCGAGCGGTCCCCGGCAACAGTAAATCCAAAATAGATTTGCATGCCTGTGGAATTGTACTCACTAAATCTTAATTCTCAATATTTACAGCCACATGTGGCGTCTTTTCCGTCCGAACTGCCAAGAAAAGTCACGCTCCTGGCGGTGTTCGCTAAACGGTCTCAAGGTACCGCAGAATTGTACCAGTAGGGTGCCTAAAATGGCCTGAATTGTGGCAAATCCCAGAGATTGAAAACACCACTCCAGCCTCTCTTATCCCGAAGCGACTCATACAGGAGCCTCTGTAACTTTCGTCGGAGCCGACAATCTCATTGGCGCGCCGCGATTTTCAGTTGGCGCTGGACGAGCCATCCGTTTTCGAAGAAAGAGACCATTCATGGAAAACGCAGCACGAAAGCGCATACTCATTCTCGGCGGGGTTTTGGAGGCCTTAGCGTCGCCATGGAGTTAGAGAAAGCTCACACAGGATCCCTCCGTTGACATTACCGTCATCAATCGCGATAACTTCTTTTTTTACTCCTATGTTTCATGAGGTCGCGGCCAGCGACCTGGATCTCACGACGATCGTGAACCCGTACGAAAAATGCTGCGGCGTGTCTCAAAGCGTGTTCACACAGTGAGATGAGCTTGTCTCCGGAAAGTTTCCAGAATTCAGCGCAGGGGGAACAGTTGAGGAGCCGGTCGAGGGCAGATGCTCGATCTGGAAGGAGGGACGTCAATAATTTTGATCCCGCGTGAAACTTTTCGCTCACCGGAGACTCAGATTGAGTTGCCACTCTTCTAAGTCGAGGAGGGAACGGTCCACGAACTCCCCCAAGGAGTGGTCGGCCCCAGGATCGGTCGGGTGTCGGAAAGCAATGTGGCGTATTACAAATCTTGCTTTGCTAGGAGCATGGAATGGCAGACGTGAAGCTTGTAGTCATATACCCGCGTCCTACGGATGTTGATGTTTTCGAGAAAGTCTATCAGGACGAGCATGTACCGTTAGCCGTCGCGAAACTAGGCGGCAAGACCAAGATTGTCGCAACTAAGATACTCGGCTCACCGCAAGGTACTCCTCCGTTCTACCGGGTCGCAGAAGTTTATTTTCCGTCGATGCAAGCCCTGGAAGCGTGTGCGGCGTCCGAAGGTGGCAAGGAGGCGCTTACTCACGCCGTGAAGATCTCGTCGGGTGGAGCGCCAATTTTTCTGGTAGCCGAGGAAGAGACATTCAACTTCACAAAAACAGTGAATGCCTAGGAAGACGGGCCCCGATTTGAGATTCCCAATCACCGGACTGGCGCGGCTTTCGAGTAAGAGTCGCGTCATTCTGGTGTCCAACACGATTAGCTCTGGAGCAAGGATGAAATTTGCGGTTTCTGTCCTTTTCCTGGCAGGGTTGTGTGCTTCTGCCGGCGGTCAAGAAAATCTGTCCGCCAAGCGCGCCTTGGCTCCCCCCATTGGCCTGGAAATCGGTCAACATGTGCCCGAATTTGTTCTACATGATCAGTTCGGGCACGAGCAATCCAACGAAACACTGAAGGGGCCGAAGGGCACCGTCCTGCTTTTCTTCCGCTCTTCCGATTGGTGACCCTTCTGCAAAGCGCAGCTCGTGCAGCTGCAGGCGGCAAAACAAAGATTTGAGGCGCAAGGACTTAAACTGGCGGCAATCAGCTACGACAGTCCGGCTATTCTGAAAGATTTCGCTGAGCGGCACAATATAGACTTTCCGCTATTAGCTGACCCCAGGTCGGAAATCATTGGCGCCTTCAAGGTGCTTAACACAGAAGCAAAGGGTATGACGAAGGGCATGGCGTACCCCGGATTTTTTTATATAGACCAGAACGGCGTGATTCGCGAAAAATATTTCGAGGCGAAGTACACGAACCGATTCACGGCGAACAACGTCATTGGGAAGCTTTTCCCCGAACTGATCGAGGAAGTAAGCCAAAATGTCGAAGCGCCTCATCTGCGGCTTACTCTTACTCAATCGGATCGCGCCGTGGCGCCGGGCAACCGCGTCACTCTGGCTGCTGAAATCGAGCTGCCGTCAGGTGTCCACGTTTATTCTCCGGGCGTAAACGGCTACAAGCCGATCCAGATGCAACTGCAGCCGCGCTCGGGGATCGAACTCTCTGACCCGACGTACCCGGACTCCAAAATCCTCTATTTGGAAGCGATCCAGGAACGTGTAGCGGTTTTTGAGGGCAAGTTCCGCATCACCCAGGATGTTACTGTGATTCCTTCCGAGGCTCGCGATGTCGTCCGCTCGCTCGTCTCAGCTCAGAAAACAATTTCCATTACCGGGGAGTTGAAATATCAGGCCTGTGACAAGGCGATCTGCTATCCGCCTACGTCGGTGCCGGTGAGTTGGCAATTGCAAATACTCCCCCTCGACCTCAAACGATCTCCGAACGCTATCCGGCACAACTGATCATTCGGAGTTGGATCGAATCGATTCTGCTGGAAGGAGAAATTTATGGCCGATGTCGTTTATGTTTCCAAATCTCGAATCGAGCGCCGGCAGGGGCCCCTTCGCATCGCGCATCTGGCAGGCGAGTCCCATCCAGTGATCTACAGTGTCCATGGGGCGATCGCCGAGCACTACAAAGTTGACCCGGCAAAGTTGAAGGAGTCGCATTCGTCAACCATTGACTATGTCATTTCAGCGACCGCGGGTTGAATGGTGGGTACTTTTGGAGGCGCGCTGGAAGCGCGCCAAATCGATGCCAGCAATGGGAAATTGACCGCGGACGTAACGGGAGAGGTGGAAACGGAGGAGGGCGTGCTCGTCATTCGGCGCATCCACGTGGCCATGCATCTGGTGGCGCCTGAAGCGGCAAGGGAAACAGTCGATCGGACGCACGGCATTTACGCAATGCACTGTCCCCTGTACCGAACGCTGCACAAAACGATCTTACTCACGTCCTCTTTTGAATTAAGGGCTCCGGCAAACAACTCCTGAATCTAAAAGACAAATAGCCACGAGTTGTTCAGGCCACGGAGAAATGACGGTCCTTTCCGAAACTACTGGACGAGCTGCCGGCAATGCTGGCAACTGTGCCGACCGTGCGCACCCAACATATTCGAACAAGGAGCGCTTAGTTTGAACCTTGGGGCTGTAATTTGGACTGTCTATCCTGCCAATGCAGCGTGCAAAAGATTCAGCGCTCCAATTCACAGACCGGCGTAGTAGTCGTATCCCTGCTCGTGCCAATAGTCATGAGGCCGCATGTCCGTGTATGTGATTCGGCCAATCTGTTTGAGCTGTTTGATACCGTACTTGAGCGGAGTAACCAAACGTAGAGGGGCACCATGGTCCGGTGTCAAATGCTGGCCGTTCAGCTCGTAGGCAAGCAGGGTTTGCGGGTGCAGTGCGACTTCGCGCTCGATGCCGACGTAATACTGGCCGTCAGGCGTCTCGAAGCCCACGTACTTCGGAATGCCACTCGCCGGCTTCTTGGAATCAGACTGACTGCGGCCCCCGTTGAGTGGTGGGAACGCGGCGAGGAAGTCGCGCAGGCGCGCGCCACCCCAGTAAACTATTTCGTTCCAACCCTCAATGCACTTAAATTCCGTGACCATCTCCACATGCGGCAGTTTCTTCACATCCGACATGGTGAGTAGCAAACCGGGAACATCCGCATGCGTGTGTTCGGGCATCTCCGTCAGCTTCATCCTTACAGCACCACCTTTGTAGTCTTCCTCGTGCATGGTAGGTTTCTTCGGAGGTGAATCGACATCTGAGTTAGGAGCTTCTGTGTCCGAGGGATTCATTCCGTAGGTCCAAGAGGACACGTCTCTGCTGTACTGTGCGTAGGACGCAGGGTTCAAGACGCCGACGAGTTGCAGGCGCCAGTCCTCGGGCCGGATCTCGGAGAGTCCGATATCGCCGTTATGACGGAAGGAACTCACCGCTTTCGATCTTTCGAATTCGGGCGCCAGCGCTCGTTCGCGAAAGATTCGGCGAGTAATTCCAGCGTTTAATTCCATCGCCTTGCGGAAGGGCGAAGCGAGTCCGTCAACTCCGGGCTGATCATTCAGCCATTTCCACATGCCGCCGCCCGCCACGGCGGCGACAGCGGCGGCTAGGAAGCCACGGCGCGAGCGGCGCTGGAGCCCCGCAAGCGTTTCGCGCTCAACTCGCTGAGATGTTTTGTTCATTGGGAACCTTGTCGCCCTTCCCCAGCTCACCAGGTAAAATCTGATACCCGATGACCATGGCGCGGAAGTTGTTCCAGCCCGCGCGGATAACCTGCGCAACGTGTACTAAGAAAAAGCCAACATAGGCCATCGTCAGCCAAAAATGGAACCACCGTGCCATTTCGTAACCGCCGAGCAAAGTCGTAAGCACATGCAGCTGAGTTGGTTTGTAGATAGCAAGGCCAGTGAGCAACGAACCCGCCCCCATGAGAATGACACCTGTGTAGGCCACCTGTTGTGCTCCATTGAATTTCCACTGCGGTGGATGGTGCTTGCTTAACCCCAGATCGTGCAACGTCACCTCGATTGCTTCCCCAAACGAACGCCGCGTTGGAACGAGTTCCCGCCACTCACCAGAAAAAACGGTGTACAAGACATAGGCGACTCCGTTCAGTGCGAAGAACCACATGAAGAAAAAGTGGTAGCCCAGACCTTTCGCAAGCTGGAATTTGAGGTGGAGAGCGTTGTAGAACCACGAGGGAAAGAGCCGGAAGAATGTCCAGCTACCGAACTCGACGCGATAGACGCGGTGTGCATTCAGCCCCTCGTACTGCGAATCGGCCCAATAAATGAGGAGACCCGAGTAGATCATCACGACAAGCAATGGGAAATTGATCCAATGCATCCAGCGGATCGCCAATGAATGCTTGTACTTGATCCTGACGGTCGTTCCTGTGGGTACGTCTCTCGCCTGATTTACTGCGGGCTTCGAAGACGCCGCCGGCGCCGATAGGTTCGATTTATCGTCTGGCTGTTTCCAATCCCGCTCGTTCATACTCACCGATCTTCCAAGTCACGTAGATCACGTTCATGCGAGTTTGCCAGCAGCAATTCGGGTTCAGTGCAACTCGGGATGCTGGCGGAGGGCCTCGGCTTTGAGGATGAAGCTTCCATCCGTCACAACCTCGTCGTTTACCTTCAATCCTTCCAACACCGAATAATACCCGCCTGCGGCAGAACCAAGTCGGACCTCGCGCAATGCGAAGCTGCCGTCATTGTCCTTGACCGGAAGAAACACGAACCGCCGTTCGCCGATAAATTGCACTGCTGCTTCCGGCACGACTGTACCCGGAGCGCCATCAGAGCTGAAGTCGACATCGGTGTACATGTCGATGCGTAAATCCTCACGGAGATTGGCGACCTCGATCCGGGCCTGGGCGGTCCGCGTAGTCGGGTCTACTTGAGGTTGGATGTAGATGACGCGCCCTTTCCATAGACGCCCCGGATACGCTTGAGCCGTGACGGATGCGGCGGTGCCGACGCGCACGGATGCGAAGTCCTTTTCGTTGATGCTGGCCATGATCCAGACCGTGGACAGGTTGGCAACGGTAAAGAGTTCCTGCGCCGTACTCACAACCAATCCAAGATTTGCGGCGCGGGTAAGCACTACTCCGTTGATCGGCGCAGACACGACAAAGTTCGGATCAATCTGTTCGGCCTGCTTGAGCGAAGCGATTTGCTGGTCGCTGGCACCCAGCAACTTCAGCTTTTCGAGGGCCGCACGTACATACGATTCATGACCGGCATGCATCGCCTCCACGTCTTCCTCTTCTTGTTGGCTGGCGGCTCCGAGCTTGACCAGGTTTTGCGTGCGCACAAGTTTTTTGTGGTCGGCTTCTAACTCGGCCAAGTGAGAAAGATACTGTGTTTCCGCCTCCGCGAGTTCACCGCTGAAGACGACAGCCAAGGGCTGCCCGCGCTTGACGTGGTCGCCAAGGACCACAGGAACCTGCCTGATGACACCGCCGACAAGCGAAGTGACATGCACCTCGCGATATTCGTCTGGGTTGACGATTCCGGGAACGCGAAGTGTGCTGGAGGTCTTCCTCACGTCCACATGGACGGTTTGAACCTGCGCCTTCTTCAGATCGTCGGGGCCTAGTTCGACCTGTAAATCAGCGCTGGCTGCGGTCGAGTCCGTTGAATCTTCGTTCGCGGCAGATGGCCTATCGGCCATGCTTGACATTGGGGCGTGTGGACGTGGCTTTGGTCTGCTGCCGTGTTGTGCAGCAAACCAAAGCCCGACCGCAATAGCGACGATTGTGACTGCACCGAAGCCGATCCACTTCCCTGGACGACGTGGGACAGGGGGCGTTTCCTTCATATCTGTTTTTTGCATGGCTTCACCCTTCATGGCAGGTTAGTACCGACTGCCTGTTCGAGAGCAATGTGGGCCGCATACGCGTCCAGCAGGATCTCCGTGTACCCGGTTTCGATGTCGATGTAACGACGCTGTTCCGCGATGACATCCAACAACGTAGTGCGACCGTAACTGTAAGTCTGGCGAACGACATCTAAGTTGTGAGCGGCCTGGTCGCGCACACCGCTTCGGTAGGCCGTAACCCGCGCCTGTGCTCCGTTGAACCGTATGAGGTTCTGTGCGACCTCGTGCCGAAGGTTCAGATCAACCGCTGCAATCTGACTGCGTGCCGCCTGGATGGCCGCCGTGTCCGCGACGACCGCGCCTTGATTACGATTGAACACCGGCAAGTTGATATCGAGGCCGAAAACAACGTGGTTGAAAGTCCGGCGTATCGGTGCAAGATTTCCCGCTGCGTCGAAGGCTCGTTGCGAAAAGCCAGAGTCCGGACGCTCGTAACCGCCGAAGACACTGGCGTCTGGTTTTCCTTTTGCCCGATCGGAACGAAGTTCTGCATTGGCAAGTTCTTCGTTCGCCCGCTGGAAGGCCCGGTCGGGTCGATGATCCATCGCCAACTGTAGAAGCTGTTTCCGGTCATAGGCCTGGGGAGCAAGTTCAAGCGCCCCCTTTAACCGGATAGGCTCCTCGGGGTCTACGCCCACCGTTTCCTTGAGAGCAAGTAAGGCAACCTCTGCCTTGGCCTGATAATCAATTCGCAGCGTTTCGACGCGGTTCGCCTCGACGCGTGTTTCATCCGCATCGAGCGCAGGGACCGCTCCTTCCTGTACACGATCCTCCATCAATCGAAGGAAATCTCGATTCACCTGGAGAAGCTGTTCGACAAACGTCAAATCGCGTATGGCAGCAAGAGCTTGACCGAAGCGCATCCGAACTTCTCCGGTGAGCAGGCGCTCGTGATCCGCCACGCCCTGCTGCGTGGCTTCTTCCTTGTTCTCCGCGACTTCCGTCCGACGTGCGCGGCGTCCGAAGAGCTCCAGTGGGAGCGAGCCCTTGACGTTAATCGCGTTATCGCCGCCATTCACTTCTTTCAGTCCACCAAGAGTCAGCGACGGGTTTTGCCGGAGACGAGCCTGCGTTACGTCTCCCTTCGCCATAGCAATCTGCTGACGTTCCGCCAGCAGGGTGGGATTGGAAGCCAAGGCCCGAGTTACGAATTCTTCCTCAGTAACTCCCCCGCGGGGATCGAGAAAATCACTCGCGGGCCGCGGGTGGGCCTCCTGCGCGGAAAGCGACAGCGAACCTGCCAACGCTGCCGTCATCAATAGCCACGATCGATAAATACCGAGCATTCGTTTCATGATCCCTACCTCACGTTGCTGTTGAAGGTTGTGTGGCCTTGGCCATATGGCCCGTTCCAGGAAAGCGTGAAGTGCCATGCCCCGCTCATCGCGAAGTTGGAAGTCACTTTGTAGATTCCCGTTTGACCTGTGGCTGTGATCTCGGAATCCCCCGACATGGGGGCCATGCTGGGCATGGACATACTGGAGCCAATCTGCACATCGCCGACATCGGCGGGCTGGCCCTGGTCGTCCTTGAACTGCACGACAAATTCGTTCTGACCTTGCATGAGGTCGCCGCTCTTGTTCAGCAGGACGATGGTGAGCTTTCCGGCAGACTTGCTCGCTGCCGGTTTCAGGGCAGAGAGATTGACTTTGTCTCCGCTGCAACCGGCTACCGCAAAAATGAACGACAACATAATCACATGAAGAGTTTTCATAAGAGTTTCTCCTTAGAGTGAGGTTGGAAATGCTTGTAGGCCTTGCGGTGGTTGCGAAGCTGCAACTTCCGATGGGCTACGGCGCAGGTCACGCTCACGCAGCCACATGAAAATGATGGGTGTGACGATCAGCACGTGCGCGAGCGAACTGAGCATGCCGCCGAGGACTGGCGTGGCCAGAGGTCGTATCACCTCCGATCCCACACGGTTGCTCCAGAAAATCGGCAGCAATCCCGCCACGATGGTCGAGACGGTCATGAGCTTCGGGCGAAGGCGGAGTAGCGCCCCCTCCATGACGGCTTCGCGTAGGTCCGTGATTCTCAGCGTCCCTCGCTCGTGCCGCTTTCGTTCCACGGCTTCCTCGAGATAGATAACCATCACCACCGTCGTTTGCACCGCGGTGCCGAAGAGCGCAATGAATCCGACCCAGACGGCGACCGAGAAGTTATAGTGAAGCAGCCAGAGCAGATAGAGCCCTCCGGTGAGGGCAAACGGCACGGCAAGCAAAACATGTGCGGCCTCCAGGAAGGAGCGGTACGTCAGATAAAGCAGGATGTAGATGATCCCGATGGCAATCGGGACGACAATCTGGAGTCTTTTTTTGGCACGAATCTCGCTCTCAAATTGCCCGCTCCAGTTGTAGTAATAACCGGGAGGCATTTTCACTCGCGCACGGATGGCTTTGTCTGCGTCGGCGATGACGCTGCCGGCGTCGCGGCCACGCGCATTCATTAGAACGGAAACCTCCAGCAGGCCATTTTCGCTGTTGATCTGCGCTGGCCCGGCTACCTGACGTATATCTGCAACTTGTCCCAGCGGGATTTGTGCTCCCTTCGCTCCCGTCACGAGCACGTTTGCAAGATCTCCCGGATCGCGCCGGAACTCCGGTGCGTACCGAACTCGCACGGGGAATCGCCGCCGCCCTTCGATGGTGGTTGTTAGATTGTTTTCGCCAATGGCTGTCTCGATGACGTTCTGCACCTCGCCGACGTCGATGCCGTAGCGCGCAGCCGCCTCGCGGTTCGGCTTGATGTCGAGATACAGCCCGCCCGTCACCTGCTCTGGATAGATATCGCTCGCACCCTTCACGGTCCGCACAGCGTCAGCAACCTCACGAGCCTTCGCTTCAAGTTCCGTCAGATCAGAACCGAAGAGCTTGACGCCAATCTCTGATCGAATTCCTGTCGTGAGCATGTCGATTCGATTGATGATCGGTTGTGTCCAAATATTCGCCACACCAGGCAAGGAAACGGCGCGGTCCATCGAGCTCTTCAGCTTCGGAAGGGTCATGCCCGGTCGCCACTGATCGCGCGGCTTGAGATGCACAATGGTCTCCGTCATGTTCAGCCCAGCCGGATCCGTCGAGGTCTCCGCACGCGCTATCTTTGCCGCGACATAGGCGACTTCCGGAAAACTCTCGAGCACTTTATCTTGCCGCTTCGCATACGCGATGTTCTGCGGCAGAGAAATGCTCGCATCCGCGATGGGCATGAACATGATGTCGCCCTCATTCAGCGGCGGCATGAACTCACTGCCTATTCCGGAAGCCAAAACCACCGCGCCGACGAGAAAGACAACCGCGATGCCGAGTGTGATGGCACGATGATCCAGCGCCCAGGACAATGCAGGACGATAGACCCGCTGTAAAAAACGCATGACCGGGTTCTGGTCTTCCGAATGGAACTTACCGCGGAGCAGGAGCACACAAAGAATGGGCACAAGCGTCAGGGCAATGGCGGTTGCGCTAACCATCGCAAAGGTCTTGGCAAAAGCGAGCGGGTGGAAGAGCTTTCCTTCTTGCCCTGTCAGCGCAAACACCGGCACAAACGCCAGAATGATAATCGCCATCGAGAAGAACGTCGGACGACCGACCAACTTTGTCGCACGCAAGACCGTCTCGAAAACACGTCCTCGATCGCTGGTATCGACGCCTTCCAGATGTCGAAACGCATTTTCAGTAACGACTATCCCCGCATCCACCAACACCCCGATAGCGATGGCAATACCCGCAAGCGACATCACATTCGACGTTACATGGGCGTAGTGCATCAGCAGGAAGGAACAGAGCACGGCGAGTGGCAACGGCAGCGTGACTACCAGGATGCTACGGAAGTGCATTAGAAAGATGACGTGAGCGAGCGTGACCAGGATGATCTCTTCGAGCAGTGCATGGCGAAGGGTATCGACAGTGGCCTCGATCAACTGCGATCGGTCGTAGAAAGGAACAATATGCACGCCGGAAGGCAGCCCAGGTTCGATCTCCTTGATTTTTTGCTTCACCCGGTCAATGACTTCCTTTGTGTTCTCGCCTGTTCGCGCTACGATCACTCCGCCAACCGCTTCGGAGCTGTTCTTGACCAGGGCCGCTGTCCGGAATGCGTCGCCGATCTTGACGGTGCCCAGATCCTTAAGAAAGACGGGCGTGCCGTTATGCTCACCGACCACGATATTGCGAATATCATCGAGATTTTCGATCAAGCCGAGCCCACGCACGATAGACCAGGAGCCGTTCTCAGCGATGACATTGCCGCCCACATTCGAGTTGCTCGCCATCACCGCCCGCATCACCGTGCTGAGAGGAACGCCGTAAGAGCGCAGCCGGTTCGGGTCGACATCGATCTGGTATTGCTGCACCGTGCCGCCGACGCTTGCCACCTCCGCTACGCCGGGAACTGAGTTCAACTGGTAGCGCACATACCAGTCCTGCAAAGAGCGCAGATCGCGCAGGCTGAGCCCGCCGCCTTCCACGGTGTACCAGAACACGTGACCAACACCGGTCGCATCCGGGCCGAGCGTTGGCACGACGCCGGCCGGAAGCTGCTTGCTGACAAGGTTGAGGCGCTCCAGCACGCGCGTCCGGGCAAAATACAGGTCGACGTCATCTTCGAAGATCACGAAAATCATAGAGAAGCCAAATGCCGACGAAGAGCGTACAACCTTGACCCCGGGCAAGCCTTGCAAGTTGACGGTAAGCGGGTAGGTGATCTGATCCTCTACTTCCTGAGGGCTCCGCCCGGACCAGTCGGTGAAAACAATCACCTGGTTGTCGCTCAAATCGGGAATGGCATCAATCGGAGCGCGGAGCATCGCCCACAGACCCCAGCCCGCAATTCCAATCCAAAGCATCACAACCAGAAACTTGTTTCGCAGCGAAAGCTCAATAATGCGGTCGATCATCGTTGCTTCTCCCAAGACTCACGCAAGAATCCATGCGCGCCCGCAGACCGGGAAACGGCACGGTGTCAAATCTGTGGGTAGAAATCCCACAGCTCTCCTCCAATGAGGAGCACTGCAATCAGAGACAGCGATGCGTAGTTCCAAACAGGAATGGAGCGAAGCGCTAGATTCTCAGGGGAGCGAAAGCGTCGAGCGTCGCAAGTGGAGGCGAGAGTGCCCGCGACAGCCAGGGAGCGAATTGGCCGGACTGCTCGGCCAAAGACGGGATCGAAAGAAACTCTACTGCGCTGGTTACCAAATAAGGAGCAGAGGGCGAAAAGGTTGAAGAAGGCCGGAAATCGTGAGGCGGTTGAACCGATGTTTTGCAGCAGGAGTGAGGCATCGGCATGCCTGACGCATCCTGTTGGCAATCCCCGCTCATCTCTTTGCAACACTGCTTCTCAGCAGCCGTGAGCTGTGCGTTCGGAATGGCGCACGCCATAATCGGCCCTCCCAACAGGAGGACAACGAGTAGTAGTCGAAAATAAACTATGAACTTCATAGACTAGGACTGACTACAGCTGGCGGAAGCATGCATTTCTTCCACGTGCGTCTGATGCTGTCCGACCAGCCAAAGTTTCAGAACAAACTCAGTTTGTTCACGAGCACAAAAAAAGGTTATTGGCTATATGAGTTCCTTCCCAAGAAATCCAACCGCATTTTCCATTAACGGCCGCTTTGTCGTGTCTAAGTGCCGCCAATTCAGCGTGTTAGGGGTTACTAGAGGAAGCTTGGGAAGCTTCTGTCGGGGACAACACAAAAGTTCGGGCGCTAAGAGCAACAGGTTCGACCGACGGCATCCTTTATTGATTTCAGTGTCGACATTTACAAGCTGGCTTTGGCTCTGCAATAAGGCAGCTTGAACTGAGATTACGTTCAAAAAAATCGATTGCACCTTCGGTATAGCGCTGGCGTGCCGCAGGACCGAGCAATCCACTCGCGATAACGTGGTTGCTGTGTTGCCTTCCTCCTCTCGGAACGGAGTCGGCGTCCTGTTCCATCGGCTTTTCGAAGCTCAAAAGCCCGGCCCACCGATACCTCTGGCCAGTTTTTTCGGCAAAATCCCACGGGCCGGAGCCTCGAATCCCGGTATCGCTACCAAGAGAAGTAGTCAGTTTTCAGTAATCGGTAATCAGTAAGACCAGCGAGAAATCCATAAATATGGATGGGTTTGCATGGAGGCGCCTTTTGGCGCCTTATTTGTTCTTGGAGATAGCAAGCTGATTAATTCGACAGCTAGCTGCCGGCGAGAGAATCTCACGCGTGACTTAGCGCAAAGATGCCTGCGCGCAGAATTTCAAAAACAAAGTTTCCACGGGAAAGCTAGGCGGCCAAGCCGATACGGCGAAGCAGGCTTTGGAACCGAGGATCGGGACGCAGGCTATCAAACAGCAGGTCGGATTTGAGCGACCAGGGAATGTCCAAAGACTTCTCCGAGTAAGCCTTTTCCAGAAACTCGAAAGCTTTGTCGTTTTCGCCGAGGCCGGCATAGATCGTGGCCATGGTGTATGGCGAAGCAGAGGTCTGATTTAATTTGTGCTCCAAATCGTGAAGGATCTTTTCCGCGTCGGCTTTTTTGCCTGCGGCTGAATAGGCGTGTGCCAGCGCCACAGCGCTCCGGGAATTACCTGAGATCTCGATCGCTTTCTGGTACTCGGAAATGGCTTCCTGAACCTTGCCGGTGCCCTCGTAACCTACGCCGAGGCTGAAGTGCTGGAACCAATCGTTTGGGTCGAAAATCAGGCCTCTCCTGCTGGATTCAATTAAATTGGGGTAATCCTGGAGTTCATAGTAGGTCGCGGACTCGGTATGCCCCGCACTGAAACCATAGTCCAGTTGTTGAATCTTTTTGAGCTCGGCGAGCGCTTCGGCTCGCCGGCCAACAAAGGCGAGAAAAATGGCGCGATCTTCATGCGCGCAGCTGTAGCTCGGCGCCAGAGCGATGGCACGGTTGAACTCGCGATCGGCAGTGTTCCAATCCCAGTCGAACTCGAAACTCAGCAGGCCGAGGGTGTCGTAGGCTTCGCCGATGCTGTCGTCCAGTTCCAGTGCCTTGGCTAACGCTTCTTTGGCAGACCGGTAGGCCTGATCTTTTTGCAAAGCGTCTGCAAACGCCAGGTAGACGTAGGTGTCCGCGAGCCCCGAGTAAGCAAGAGCGAAGTTTGGATCTTTTTGGATCGACTCTTCAAAGTAGCGTTGTGCCTTCTTGAGCGAATCAGGTTTGGTGTACTCGTTGACAAAGTAGAGACGCCCTTTGAGATAGGCATCGTATGCGCCCGGGTTCACCGCGTGGGCCCGGCGCATCAGAGCCTGTTCCGTTGGGGTGAGATGTGCGCGGACTTGCCCCGCTATGGCGCCCGCCACTTCACCTTGCAGCTTCAGGATATCGCCGAGATCGCCGTCGTATGTCTCTGCCCACAGGTGCTGGTCGGTAGGTGCTTGAACGAGTTGGGCCGTTACACGCACTCGTTGCCCCGAACGGATCACCGAACCTTCAACGATGGCGTCAACGTTCAATTCGCGTGCAATTTCGGGCAGGCCCTTTCTGGTGCCTTTGTATCGCATGACGGAAGTTCTTGAGATAACGCGTAGCGAGCCAACCTTGGCGAGGTCGGTAATCAACTGCTCCGTCACGCCATCCACGAAGAATTCCTCCGACGGATCGCCGGACAAATTCTGGAGGGGCAGAACGGCAATGGAGCGCAAGCGGGGAGCCGCAGCCGTGCGATTGTTGGCCATTCGCACGAGCCAGAAAGCCGATCCCAGAGCAACAAGCACCACCAGCGTAAACGCCAATGCCACTCGAAATCTGCTCGGTCTCACGCCATCAGGTGCGTTTGTGGATGTCCCGCTTTGGAGAGCAGGGCCAACGGGATGGATTTCCACTCCCGTTACCGGGGCAATAAACCTGTATCCGCAGCGCGGAAGTGTTTCGATGTATCGAGGCGTATCGACAGAGTCGCCTAACACTTCGCGAACGCGGGCAACGGCATTGTGAAGGCTATGGTCGAAGTCGACGAAAGTGTCGTCCGTCCATATCTCCGCTCGAAGTTCGTCGCGCGTCACGACATCGCCCGCGCGATTCAGCAAGGTGGCAAGTACCTGGAGCGGTTGGCCCTGCAATCGGAGCTTTACTCCGTGTTTCCGGAGTTCACGCGCGCGGGTATCCAGTTCGAAGAAGTCGAAACGAAGCAGCCGAGGGGCTGGTGCGGTAGAAGCCATAGCGAGTCCCGCAAGTTGGGCAAGCCTATCACAATTCATACCCCGATGGGGAGCCCAGCCCCATGCTCCGGAAACTTCTTTGTCCCTAATAGTTTAGGAATGGAGAAAACTTTGGGGACAAATGGGGGCAAGAAGGATTGACGCCGTCGCAACCATTGGCGAGAGTCGCCGCGAGTATCGCTGGCGAAACCCAAACGGCAGCATGCATAACGCGGCCGGCGGTTTCTCGGGCGACTGTCGAAAGGAAAGGAAGAAGATCCATGACGAATACGCTGTCGAAGCTCGGATTAGCCGTTTGTTGTTTCCTGTTCGCGGGTTGGATGGGCGAAGATAACACACCAGGTACCGCGCAGGTCGTTACCTTAGACGAATGTGATCCGGCCACCTTCAACGTTTCCACCGCGGCCGGCCCGGATTTCTGCAAGAACGTTGCGCTGGGAGCATCCACAACATTTTCAACGTTGTTTTCGGAAGCAGCTTCGGGAAATCCCGACCGGAACTGGGATTTCGAACCTGACAATCTGGCAATCAAGAAAGGTACCATCCTTCACGCCGTGAATCAGGGCGGCGAGCCTCACACATTCACCGAGGTTGCAAAGTTTGGTGGGGGCTTCATACCGGGCCTAAACGGGCCAGGCGAGGAAGTGGCTCCCGAGTGCGCCGGCGGCTTTTCGAAAATCCCGGTGGCCAGAACACGCATCCTTCAAGGAAGCCAGCTCCAGGTCGCGAATCTATCGCAAGGGGAACATTACTTTCAGTGTTGCATCCATCCCTGGATGCGCACGACGGTCGTGGTGAAATGACGCGTTGGCACGCGAGAACACCTGGATGCGCGCCTTGAGGGTCCCTGTTTAGTCGACTGACGTCAGCCTTCAACCGTAAGCTCCGGAAAAAGCAAAATCAGGAAGTCTAGATCTTAGTTTTGGGAAGGCGCCTTTGGGCGCCTTTTTTGTTTTTTGGAGTGTTTCGGGTCGGATGAATCAGACGGATGCGATCTAAAAACCGGAGAGGAGTTTTTGGAGGGCTTCACTGAAAACATCGGCAGGGGCGATGAGGCTGAGGACGAGGTGATTGTTCGATGGGAAGTCGTAGAAGTGGCCGGGGTGGAGGAGGATGTGGTGGCGGCGGAGCAGGTGGATGACGAGGTCTTCGTCGGAGGCGTGGGTGGAAGAGTTGGCGGAGTAGCGGAGGATTGCGTACCAGCCGGCTTCGGCATGGAGGAGTTCGCAGGCGGGGTGGGAGCGGAGCTGGGATTGGAGGTGGGCGCGGTTTTCGCGTATGCGGGCGAGGAGTTGCGGGTGGAGGGAGTGGCGCTGGGAGAGGAGTGCGGGGAGAGCGGCCTGGGCAGGGGCGCTTAGGGAGAGATAGGTGTCGGCGATGATTTCGAGGCGATCGAGAGCGGGGCGAACTTGGGCGACGGGGCCAGTGAGGGCGAGCCAGGCCACTTTCATTTGCGGGAGCGCGGAAATTTTGGAGAGGCCACTGAGGGTGAATGTGAGGGCTTCGGTGTTAGCGGCGAAGGTTTTGCGGGGGGCGGAGTCGAAACGGAAATCGAGGAAAACTTCGTCGACGATGAGGGCGAGATTGTGTTTTTTGCAAAGCGCGTTGAGGCGGACGACTTCTTCGGGATGGATGTAGGAGCCGGTGGGATTGTTGGGGTGGACGAGTAGTATGGCGCGGGTGCGAGGGGTGATGGCGTTTTCGAGGGATTGAAAATCGATGAACCAGCCGTGGGCGTAGGCGAGGGAGTAGGGGACGAGGCGGACGTCCTGCAGGCCGGCTAGAAATTCGAAGAGAGGATAGCTGGGTTTGGGGAGAAGGAGTTCGTCGCCGGGATTGCAGAGGAGACGGAAAGCGTAGGAGTAGGCTTCGCTGGTGCTGGTTGTGAGGAAGAGGGACTCGGGATCGATCGCCGTTTGGTGGTCGTCGAGATAGTAGCGGGCGACCTCGCGGCGAGCTGCGAGGGTGCCTTTGGGTTGCGGGTCGTAGGTGAGCCCGGCGGGATTCTGGAAGGCGGAGAGGATGGCGGCGGAATCGTAGAGAAAGCCGCACTGGGTGGGATTGGAGGCGGTGAGATCGAGGAGGGGAGAGCCGGCGGCGCGAAGTTCGTCGAGGGCAACGGTGAAGCGATTGCGGGAGAGCGGCCAGTTGGTGCGGTCGGAGAACATAGGGAGGGAGTTTTTAGTCGTTAGTTTGCAGTGTATAGTTTGAAGCGAACAGACGAGCAGCTAAGAGCTTACAGGCAATTGTACGGGGAACACCATCCCGAATGACAATTCCGGGGAGTTTTCCGTACACTGTAGGTTCACACCATGACAGAAACTGTGCGGACGAGTGTTGCTCGAAAAGCGATTGAGATCACCGGGATTGTGCAGGGAGTGGGATTTCGCCCGTACGTCTACCGGTTGGCGAATGAATGCGGGCTGACGGGGTTGATCGCCAATACGTCGGCGGGTGTAAGCATTGAAGTGCAGGGCGAAGCGGAGGCCGTAGAGCGGTTTCTGGAGCGCTTGCCGAAAGAGATTCCGCCGCTGGCGAAGGTCACAGGATTGGCACCGCGGTCCGCGGAAGTGCAGCAAGAGACGGCTTTCCTGATTAAAGCGAGCAGCACGCGTGCCGCGGCGAAAGCACTGATTTCCCCGGATGTGAGTGTTTGCGAAGACTGCCTGCGGGAGCTGATGAACCCGCGCGACCGACGTTTCCGGTATCCCTTCATCAATTGCACAAATTGCGGACCGCGATTCACGATTATTCACGACATTCCCTACGATCGGGCGCGGACGGCCATGGCGAAATTCAAGATGTGCGCGGCGTGCCAGGCGGAATACGAGAATCCCGCCAGCCGGAGATTCCACGCGCAACCGAATGCCTGCTGGGATTGCGGGCCACAAGTGGGGCTGCTGGGCGCCGATGGCGCGCGGATGGACGTGGCAGAGCCGATTCGCGAGGCCGCGCGGCTGCTGCAGCAAGGTTCGGTGGTGGCGATCAAGGGGCTGGGCGGATTTCACCTGGCGTGCGACGCGCAAAACGAAAAGGCCGTCGGGAAATTGAGGGAGCGCAAACGGCGGGTGGAGAAGCCGTTCGCGATTATGGTGCGGCGGGTGGAGGATGCGTCGCGGTTCTGCGTGGTGGATGAGCTTTCGAAAAAGTTGATGCATTCGTTTGAGCGGCCGATTGTGTTGCTGCCGAGAAGGCCGGAAGTTGCGTTTGTGCCGGAAGTGGCGCCGGGAAACCGGTTCCTGGACGTGTTCTTGCCATACACGCCGCTGCACCATCTTTTGTTCCAGAGCGGGAAGTTTGAGGCGCTGGTGATGACCAGCGGAAACCTGAGCGAAGAGCCGATTGCGATTGATAACGAGGAGGCGGTTCGAAGATTGAATGGGATTGCGGATGCATTTCTGGTGCACGACCGGGAGATTGTGCGGCGCTGCGACGATTCGGTGGTGCGCGTGGCGGCGAGCCAGCCGCAGAAGCTGCGCAGGTCGCGCGGATTCGTGCCAGTGCCGGTGCAACTGGAAAAAGAGGTGCAGCCGGTGCTGGCGGTGGGCGGAGAGCTGAAAAATACGGTCTGCGTGGTGAGGGGAAGCGAGGCGTTCCTGAGCCAGCATGTGGGAGACCTGGAGAACCTCGAAAGTTATAAATTCTTTGAGGAGGCGGTGCAGCACCTGCAGCGGATTCTGGAGACCGAGCCAAAGGTGATCGCGCACGATCTGCATCCGGATTATTTTTCGACGAAGTGGGCGCAGGAGCGCACAGGCGTGGAGCTGGTAGGCGTGCAGCACCATCACGCGCACGTTGCGGCGTGCATGGCGGAAAATCATCTGGACGGGAAAGTGATTGGGGTTGCGCTGGACGGAACGGGCTACGGCACCGACGGAGCGATCTGGGGCGGAGAAGTGCTGGTGGCGGATTACACCCAGTTCGAGAGGGCGGCGCATTTCGAATATGTGGCGTTGCCCGGCGGCGCGGCGGCGATTCATGAGCCGTGGCGGATGGCGGTGAGCTATCTGGCGAAACATTATGGGAAGGCCGTTGAGACGCTTGGATTGCCGTTCCTGGGGGAGATCGATTCGCGGAAACTGAGCGTGGTTTTGCAGATGATGGAGCGGGAGATCAATTCGCCGCGGACTTCGAGCTGCGGGCGATTGTTTGATGCGGTGGCGGCGCTGGTGGGTTTGCGCGGCACCGTGAATTATGAGGCACAGGCGGCGATTGAGTTGGAAATGGCGGCGCGCGATTCAGGTAGCGAGGCGGCGTACCCGCTGGATTTGGATTTGCACGGAACGATCTGGCAGATCGGGACGAAGCCGCTCTTCGACTGGTTGCTGAAGGATATTCGACAGCAGGCCAGCGTTGCGGACATCAGCCGGAAATTTCATAACGGACTGGCGCTGGTGTTTGTGGACGCGGCGGAGAGGATTCGCGACCGGACGCAATTGAACCGCGTTTGCTTGAGCGGTGGATGCTTTCTGAATGCGTTGTTGCTGGAGACGATGATTACGGAGATGAAAGAGCGCTCGTTTGAAGTGTTTTTTCATACGGAAGTGCCGGCAGGGGATGGGGGGATCAGTTTGGGACAGGCGGTGATTGCGGGGCGGAGGGTTGGGAGTTGAGTGGCGCGGTGGGGAAGAGAAAAAATTTAACGCAGAGATGCAGAGGGAACAGAGAATTCGCAGAGAAGAAGGCCAAACGGCAGAGGCAGGAGCGCCTGCGGCACGCTTGGCGACCTGAAGGTCGCCGCTACAAAGGCTTGTTGTATTTTCGTGAGGTGGTGATTCCTTGAGATTCGGTGATGGTGATGGTTTGGCCGGCGGGGATGTTGGAGAGTTTGTCGAGTTGGCCGCTGGGCCAGCGGATTTCGAGATTGTCGGCTTGGGAGTTTTGGGCGAGACCGAAGGTTAGGATCAGTTCGCTGGCGGAGAGGTAGCTGGAGCCGCTGCGGAGCATCTGGGTCTGGGTTTCGCCGCCCGCGGAGAGTTTTACGACGGCCCCAATCCCGTCGCGATTGGATTTTGTGCCTACCAGTTTTATGCGCAGGCTTTTGTTGGTTGCCGCGGGGCCTGTGGCTTCATTCAGAAAAAGATGAACAGGGCCGCCGTTGGTGGAGAGCAGCAGGTCGAGGCGGCCGTCGTTATTGATGTCCGCATAAGCGGTGCCGCGGCCTACGCGCGGCGTGTTGAAAGATTTTCCCATCGATTTCGCGACTTCCTGAAAATTCCCTTTGCCTAAATTGCGGAAGAGGTGCGGCGGCATGGCGTATTTCACGTTGGGCTGGACGCGCTCGATGTCGCTGTCGATGTGTCCGTTGGCAATGAAAATGTCGGGCCAGCCGTCGAGATCGTAATCGAAGAAAAAGCAGCCGAACCCGAGGGTGAGCAGGGAAGCGCGGCCGACGTCGGAGCCCGGGGCCTCATCGACGAAGAGGCCTTTGCCTTCGTTGTGATAGAGCGAAACCATCTGATTGGAAAAATTGGTGATGAGGATGCTGGTGGCGCCGGAGTGATCGTAATCGGCGGCGTCGACTCCCATGCCCGCGCGAGCTACGCCATCTTCGCTGAAGGCGACGCCAGCGACGACGGCTTTTTCGGTGAAGGAGCCGTTGGCGTTGTTGCGATAGAGCTTGTTGGGCTGCGTGTCGTTGGATAGGAGAAGATCGGGCCAGCCGTCGTTGTCGTAATCGAGGATGGCGATGCCGAGGGTTTTGGAGGTGGGATCGCCGAGGCCGGCTTTTTTGGTGACGTCTTCGAATGTGCCGTCGCCGCGATTGTGCCAGAGGCGGACGGAGGTGCCCTTGTAAGATTCGGGCGTGCAATAGGATTTGCTTTTGCCGTCGAGTGTGCAGTAGAGGTCGCTTTCGATGGACCACTGCACGTAATTGGCGACGACGAGATCGAGCTTGCCGTCCTTGTCGTAGTCCACCCAGGCGGCGCTGGTGCTGAATTCATTGGGACCGAGGAGGCCGGCTTTTTGTGTGACGTCGGTGAAGGTGCCATTGCCATTGTTGTGGAAGAGATGGCTTTGGCCGAGAGCGGTAACGAAGAGATCATCGAAGCCGTCGTTGTCGTAATCGCCGACGGCGACGCCCATGCCGAAGAGTTCGATGTCGAGGCCGGCTTTGTGAGTTATGTCGGTGAACGTTCCGTCGTGATTGTTGTGGTAGAGCTTGGGCGTGGAGTGTTTGGAGGGCTGGCCGGGCCAGTTGGTGCCGTTGACGAGGAAGATGTCGGGCCAACCGTCGTTGTCGTAATCGATGAAAGCGACGCCGGGGCCCATGGTTTCGGGCAGATATTTTTTGCCGAAGGCGGCGTTGTTGTGGACGAAGCGGATGCCGGCCTGGGCGGTGATGTCGCGGAAGGTGATGGCGGGTTGGGAGTTAGTCGCCTGGGCGGAGACCTCAGGGGCTGAAGCCCAGATCCTCTCCGGGCTCTTCGGCACGGCTGAAGCCGTGCCCTCCCGATAACCATTAAAAGGATAGGCTGGCAGCAAAAGGAAAAAAACGAGGACAAGCTTCTTCATCGAGTCTCCGTCGGAATGTCGCGGCCGACGCCGAGGGCGTCGGCGACGCGGTTGATGTAATTGAACCACGAGGCGATCAGGGTGATTTGCAGGATACCGCGGTCGTCGAAACCAACGGCGCGGAGATGGTCGTGGTCGGCGCGGGAGCACTGGGTGGCGTCGCGGGTGAGCTTGACGACGTATTCGAGCATGGCTTTGTCTTGATCGCTGATCGGGGCGGTGCGGAAATCTTTTTGAAGCGCGGCAACCATTTCGTTGTTGAGGCTTGTGCGACGCAGAAACTCTGCGTGGGATTCGATTCAATAGAAGCAGCGGTTGGTGACGGAAACCATCGTGGCGATCATTTCGTGCTGGTAACGCTTGAGAGGAAGATCAGGCGACATCATGGCGCCAAATGCGCTGAAGGAGTGGAAGAGGACGTCGGGGAAAAGCGTGTGGGACCCGACGATGCTGTTTTCAAAGCCGCGATCAACCGTGGGGGCGGGCGTCGAGTATTCGATGGGGTAGAGTTGGCGCTGCTTCAGGACCAACTCGCGGAGTCGTTCGTCGCCTTCGAGGCGAAGGGTTTTGATCCAGGTCATTTAAACGATCCTCGCTTTTGCGTTTGATCTCGATTGTTCATGAAAGCAGATCCCTCACCCGCAAACGGCGCGGGTTCGGGATGACATCTCCCCCGGGTCAGCGGCCGGCTCCTGCAGATGATTTTGTTGCGGGAACTTTTTTGGTTTGGAGCGGGATTGAGATGTGTTCGTGGATGGACTGGCGCTCGTTGTTGTCTTCGGGGTGGGATTGGCGATAGGCGCCGGTTAAGGCTTGAGAGGATTCGTCGGCTTTGAAGCGGAGATAGCGTTCCTTGTGCTCGTTGGCGCGGGCTTCGTCGCCGAGGCCGGTGTAGCAGAGCATGAGGTTGTAATTGGCCTGGAGATCTTCGGGGTCGATCGCGAGCGTTTGCTGGAATTCTTTCGCAGCGTCGGCGTAACGCTTTTGGAGAAAAAAGACGCGGCCGAGTTCGTTGTGGACGACGCGATCGCGCGGGAATTGCGCGAGGACGGATTGCAGCGCTCGCGCGGCTTCGTCGTAGTGGCCTTCCTCCTTCAGGACGCGAGCGTAGAAGAAATTGGCGCGGGGCAGATCGGGTTTGATTGCCAGCGCTTTGAGGAGCACGACTTTTGCCCCTTCGGTGTTGCCTTCCTGGACGCGGACGCGGCCGACGTTGGTCCAGCCGTCGCAATTGTCCGGTGCCAGTTCGGTGATTTTCGTGAAGGCCTGTTCGGCGCCGCTGAGATCGCCCTGGAGGAAGAGGCCGATGCCGTAGTCGTTCCAGCGGGTCCAGTCGTCTTTGGCGAGACTAATTTGCGGAGTTGGCGCGGGCGCAGAGTGCGGAAGCACGCGGATGGATTTGGTGTCTTCCGCGACGGTGATGATGGGGAGATCGGGAAAGGATTTGGATTTGGCGGAGATGTCGGAGAGATCGCCGCTGAAGTTCCACTTGCGATCGTCGTGATCCTTGGCGACCTCGCCGGATTGATTTGCCTCGGGAGTGCCGCCGAAGGAGAAATGGGTGTTCCACCATTGGAATTTGCGGTAGTTGAGTTTCGAATGCAGCGTGATGTGCTCGCCGGCGCTTTCGGTGATGTGCAGGCGGAAGTGGGCGGTGTCGGCGGCGCCAGGAGGGATTAGGTGGACGTAGACGACGGCGCGAGTAGCCCAGGCGTTGCGCTTGTTGATGGGATTGCCGTGGGCGTCGATCTGGAGAGATTTGTAGAAATGCGCGCCGGGTTCGACGGGGCCTTTGCCGTCGTCTTCGACCTTGCCGCTCCAGAAAATCGTCTGGCCTTTCTCGTCGATGGCCTGGAGTTCGAGCCAGACGTCGAACGCGTCCACGGTGCCGCCGGGGAAGAAGTGGCCGACCTTGCGGGTGCGGACTACGACATCGACCAAAACATCGTCACCCCGGCGGACGGCGGCATCCACGCGGCCGAGTGGCGCGGTGATGGGGCGCGCTTCGCCAGCGGGGCCGTGCGGAGTGGAACTGTCGGATTCTTCGCCAACGGCGAAGGTGGTGGAGAGTTCCTGTTTGGGATAGCCGACATCAGTTTTGAGAGATTCCGTTTTGGAGACGGGAGAGATCGCGAAGATGTCGAGGGTGAGTTGCTTGTCCTGCAAGAATTTGCGGCTGGCGTCGAGCTGCGCGGAGTCTTCGTTGGCCATAGGCACGGCGGTGTTGGCGCCGGGAAAACGGTGAGAGTGGACGTAGCCGTCGAGATTGCCTTCGTCTTTCGAGGGGACGAGGGGCATGTGGCAGTCGGCGCACATCATCGAAGTGGCCGGGTAATAGAAAGCGCGCGCGCCCTGCCCGGAGACGCCGCTGGCCTGCCAGTTGTCGTACTCGTTGAATCCGCGCAGCCACCGGTAATTGTTGAACGGTTGGTCGAGGTGGACCTTGTGGCAGCCGGAGCAGAATTCGGGAACCTGTTCGCGCATAAACGGCTTTAGAAAGACGCGGCGGTGCGGCTCCGGATTCAGGCGGACCATAAAATCGTGGAGCGAGCGGATTACGGGATTTTCGCTGGCGGCGAGTTCGTGGAGCTTCGGATACTCGAGGACGAAATCGCCCTGGCCCATGGTGCTTTTCACTTGCACGATACTGTGGCACATCATGCAGCTTAGGCCCGCGTTGGCTTCGGGCTTGTGGATGTTTTGCTGGATGGGCGTGTCCATCATGCCGCTGAAGAGAAGGGCGGGGTCGTGGCAGCCGGCGCACCATTTGCTTTGCTTCACGCCGTCGACTTCCTGCATGTACTCGATGCTTTTGCGATACCACTGATTGTTGAAGGAAGAGAAGTGGTGCATCGAGCTTTGCCATTGCTTGTAGATGTCGGAGTGGCAGCGCTCGCAGGCTTGCGATTTCAGGAAATAGTCGGAGGGGATGTAGTTGCCGTCTTTAGTTTGAACAGAGCTGGGGAAAAATTTGCCGTTGGGGCCGTCGCCTTCCTGGTCCATGGTGGCAGGAGCAATGGCGGGATTGCTGACACGGTAAGCATTTTTCCAGGCGATGGTGCGGGTCCACCAGGCGCCGGCGGAAATGGCGAGGGTCAGAAGGGCGATCACGGCGAGGCGAAAGCACTGCTGAAGAATTCCGGCGTTGAGCCAGCCGCGGGAGGCGAACCAGGAGGATGCGAGGAGGACAACGCCGATGAGGCAGAGAGCGATGTGCGCGTAGAGCCAAGATTTAAGGCGATGAGGCGTACCGATTTTGATCAGTACAACGCCGAGCGCACCGCCTGCTAAAACGAAGAGCCAGCCGATCCGCGCGAGAGAGGATTCCTGGGCGAAGCCGCGAAACAAAAAAAAGAGAATGCCGAGTGTGGCGAGTACGCCCATACCGGTGTGGAGCAGGACGGCGAGCGCGTAGGGAATATTGGCGGCGGGGAATGCGTAGAGATAAACGGCCGTGACGGCAAGAACAAGAACGCTTAGGGAGCGCCAGCGTTGCATTTCTTCCCCCCTGGGAGTGGTCAAATCTTATCAGGCGCCATTGCCATTAAAAAATGCGGCCGGGGGTCGTTGGCCCGGCCGCAATATTTGTTGGGGTGCTTCCAGTCTTGGCTAGGGAAAGCCAGGTGGGAAGCGACTGCTTGTTGGGACATTTATATTTCTTGCGGGGAGGCGGCGCAATAGTGGGAAAACATTAGGGACAGACTAAGAGGAGAGATTTAACGCAGAGGGCGCAGAGATGCAGAGAAGAGAAGAGCAAGAAGGCGGCGTAAAGCCGCCCCTACATTTCGGTAATGCCTTTGGATTCAGTTAGTTGGTAGGCTTTTCCTGCTTTGAGTTTGGGGTACTCTTCGGTTTTACCGCTGGGCCAGTCGATGGTGATTTTTTCGATTTGGTCTTGTTTGCCTATGCCAAACGTTACGGGCAGTTCGGATTGCGAGAGGTAGCTGGAGCCACTGCGAACGAGCCGCGACTGGATCTGGCCATTGCAGTGGAGGCGGACCGTTGCGCCGATGGCGTCGCGATTGGATTTTGTGCCCACAAGGTGCAGGCGAATGCTGCGATTTCCGGCGAGCTGGTCGTTGCGATAAAGGTACGCGGGGCCGTTGTTGGTGGTGAGGAGGAGATCGAGATCGCCATCGCGGTCGAAATCGGCGACAGCGAGGCCGCGGCCTACCTTCGATTGAGCGAAGCCTCCGCCGAGCTGGGCGGCGACTTCGAGAAATTTTGAATCGCTTTGGTTGAGGAAGAGTTGGGGAGCTTGCGCGTAGCCCACGTTGCCTCGGATGTTGCGGACGGTGTCGTCAATGTGGCCGTTGGCGACGGCGAGATCGAGGCGGCCGTCGAGGTCGGCGTCGAAGAAGACGCAGCCGAAGCCGAGAGTGTTGCGAGAGGCCGAACCAAGGCCGGCTTGCATGGCGACATCGTCGAACGATTTTCCGTTGGAGCGATAGAGGCCGAGCATTTCGTTGTCGAAATTGGTAATGATGATGCCTGGCTGGCCAGAATTGTCGAAATCGGCGCAGTCCACGCCCATGCCCGCGCGCGCTTTGCCCTCGTCGCTGAAAGCCAGGCCCATTTCGACGGCGACATCCTTGAACTTGCCATTGCGGAGATTGCGATAGAGCTTGTTGGGTTGCGTGTCGTTGGCGACGAGAAGATCGGGCCAGCCGTCCTGATCGAAATCGAGCATGGCGACGCCGAGGGATTTGGAGCTGGTGTCGAAGATGCCGCTGGTGGAGGTGACGTCTTCGAAAGTCCCGTCGCCGCGATTGTGGAAGAGCCAGCAGGTGTCGCCGCGATAGGCTTCGGGCGTGCAGTAGGATTTGTTTTTTCCGTCGAGGCTGCAGAAGACATCGTGGCCAGCGGCCCAGCGGACGTAATTGCAGACGAAGAGATCGAGCAGGCCGTCGCGGTCGTAATCGAACCAGAGGGCTGAAGTGCTGAAGCCTTGCTTGCTGAGCAGGCCGGCTTTCTGGGTGACGTCGACGAAAGCGCCTTTGCCGGTGTTGTGAAAGAGGCGGCTTTGGCCCACGCAGGAGATGAAAATGTCGGGGAAGCCGTCGTTGTCGTAATCGGCGACAGCGACGCCCATGCCGTACATTTCTATGTCGAGGCCGGCGGCTTTGGTCACGTCGGTAAACGTGCCGTTGCGATTGTTGCGATAAAGCTTGAGGGTGGAACGCTGGCGCTTGTGGCCCGGCCAGTCCATGGAGTTGACCAGGAGAATGTCGGGCCAGCCGTCGGCGTCATAGTCAAGAAAAGCGCAGCCGGAGCCGAGTGTTTCGGGTAGGAGCTTTCCGCCGTATGCGCCGCTGTTGTGCTGGAAGTGGATGCCGGCTTGCGCGGTGACGTCAGCGAGTTGAAATCCGGGCGCGCTCGTGGGCAGTGAAAAAGGGAATGTGGCGGAGAGGATTCCGGCTCCCAGGGATTGCTGCAGGAAATCGCGGCGCTTCACGGAAGAGTCACCAGGCCGTTCTTGATGGCGTAGACGACGAGTTCCGCAGTTTTGTGGAGGCCGAGCGCGTCCATGATGTTGGCGCGGTGAACGGAAACTGTGTTGACACTCAACTTGAGTTCGGCAGCGATTTCCTTGTTGGATTTGCCGGCGACAATGTGCTGCAGGATTTCGAGTTCGCGCGGCGTGAGGCCGGTGTCGCGCTCGCCCTTGAGATTGCCGGTGAGGGTGATTTGGGGGTCGAGGACGGTTTTGCCTTCGGCGATTTTTTGGATGGCGGCAACCAGATCGAGATCCATCGCGTTTTTCAGAATGTAGCCGCGGGCGCCGGCTTCGAGAGACTGGCGGACGAGCGTGTCTTCGGAATGCATGCTGAGCATGAGAATCGCGATATCGGGAAATTTTGCCAGCACGCGGCGAGTGGCTTCGATGCCGTTGATTTGCGGTAGCGCGCAGTCCATCACGATCACGGCGGGGTGGAGTTGCTCGGCAAGTTGCACGGCTTCGAGGCCGTCGCTGGCTTCGCCCACGACCTCGAACGAAGGTTCGTCTTCGAGGATGCGGCGAAAACCGCGGCGAACGAGGGCGTGATCGTCAACGAGGAGGACGGTTAGTTTATTCGGCATGGTGTTCCACCTGTTCGCGAGAGACCTGGAGGTGAACGAGCGTTCCGCCGGCGGGGACCGGCGAAACTCTAACGGAGCCGCCCAAAATTTCGGCGCGCTCGCGCATGGCGACGAGGCCGATGCCGGTTTGCCCTTCGGCGATACGAAAACCTTTGCCGTGATCCTCGACTTCCAAAATCAGGGCGCCGGGTTCGAATTGCACGCGAATCCAAGCTTCTGTTGCGCCGGAATGCCGCGCGACATTATTCAGCGCTTCCTGAAGGACGCGATAGATCTGGACGCCGGCGGATGTTCCCACGGGATAGTCGTCTCCTGACTTTTCGTAGTGAAGCACAAGACCCGTCTGCCTTTCCACTGTCGGGATGTACCAATCTAGAGTCGAGACGAGGCCGGCTTCGTCGAGCAGCACCGGATGCAGCGCTTGGGAGAGGCTGCGGATATTGTCGAGCGTGGATTGGGCGATGCCCTGCACTTCCTGAAGATCGGCGTGGACCGGGGAATCCGCGGGGAGATCTTTGCCGGTGCGGCGGATCAGCGAGCCGATGGCGGTGAGCACCTGGCCGAATTCGTCGTGCAGTTCGCGCGAAATGTGGCGAAGGGTGGATTCCTGCGTGGCGATCAGTTTTTGGGCGAGGTCGCTGCGTTGCGAAGAGAGCTCCGCGACCTGGGCGAAGAGGCGTCGATTGTTGCGAATGAGATACAGGCTGGTGAGGACGATGGCGACGAGGATGGCAGCGAGGAACGCGTAAAGCTGGCGCTGGACGCCGTCGTAGACGGCGGCGATTCGCACGGTGGCGCGTTCTTCGGCTTCGTTGTTTTGCACGAGGAGGCGGGAGACGGCGGAGCTGAGAGAGGCCTGGCGCGGCTGCAGGGTGTCGCGAATTTGCTGGGAGGCGGCGGATTCGAAACCCGCTTGCGCCAGGGCGAACATGCGATTCACGGAATCCCAGAATTGCGCGAGGGACTGATTGAGAAAGAGGAGTTGGTCGCTGGTGGGAGTGGCTTGCGTGAGAGCGGACTCGTGTTCGATGGCGTCTTCGAGGTCGACACGGATGCGTTCGAACTGCGGAACCCAGGCGAGGATGGGATAAGGTTCGGCAGGGTCTTGCATGTCGCGCATGGCGAGGCCCAGGGAGTTGAGGTCGTTCTGGATACGGAGGAGTTGCAGCGAATCGCGGCGGTTGCGGTCGACGAGTTCGCTCTGGAGTTTGCGCATGCCGGCGAACTGGATGGCGATGTAGGCGGCGTATGCGAGGACGGCGAGGACGGTGATGACCAGGCCAAGGTAGAGGCCACGCGTTGGGGCGTGTTGAGCGGAAGAAGAGGTCGGCACGGGGGAAGAGTATAACGCGGGGGGAGAGAAAGAGATGCCAGGTGAAAGCGAGAAGAGCGGCTCGCCTAAGAAGGCGGGCCCTACAGGTATCGCAGGGCGGTTGGCAGGATAGGGAAGTGATACACTTTTCGCGCGATTGGGATTAGGAAGAGTCTGTCGCCCCTCCGGGGCTCGAACATTTTTTTCGAGTAGACCCAGTGCTGACTCACTGGGCTAACTTATGTCGCGCCTCAGGCGCTCGAAGAGGGGAGTCGGAAGTGATCGATGTCGGGCTGGTGGGATTCGGGTTAGCGGGGCGCGGGTTTCATGCGCCTGTGATTCAGGCGGTGGAGGGATTGCGGCTGGCGGCGGTTGTGCAGCGGACTGGCGACGACGCGAAGAAGTTTTGCCCGGAGGCGCGGATCGTGCGCAGCCTGGAAGAGATGCTGGCGATCGAGACGATTCGATTGATCGTGATTGCCACGCCGAATCAGACGCATTTTCCATTTGCGGTGCAGTGTCTGGAGGCGGGGCGCGACGTGGTGGTGGACAAGCCGTTCACGAATAGCGTGCAGGAAGCACTGGATCTTGTGAGGGCGGCGAAAAAGCTGGGGCGAATTTTGACGGTGTATCACGACCGGCGGTTTGACGCGGATTTTCAAGGGCTGCGGAAACTAGTGGCGAGCGGGGAACTGGGAAGGATTGTGCGGTTTGAGGCGCATTACGACCGCTTCCGGCCGAAGCTGAAACCCGGCGCTTGGCGCGAAGTGCCGGGGCCGGGAAGCGGCGTGCTGGCGGATTTGGGGCCGCACCTGCTGGATTACGCGCTGACTTTGTTTGGAGCTCCGGAACGGGTGACGGCGGATGTGCGGATCGAACGCGAAGGATTTGTTACGGATGATGCGTTTGATATCTGGCTGCACTATCCGGGGAATGTGATGGCGGTGCTGGGCGAGTCCATGCTCAGCGCGGTGTTGCGGCCGCGATTTGTGGCGATGGGGACGAACGGAACGTATTTGAAAAAGGAGTTCGATCCGCTGGAGAGCGTGCTGCGGACGAGGACGCCGGGGCCGGGGGAATCGTGGATGTTGGAGAAGCCGGAAAATTTCGGAGAAGTGACGCAGGTGGATGGCGAGAACGTACGGAAGTGGAAAGTGGAATCGTTCGGCGATTGGCGGGACTTTTACGCGAATGTGCGGGACGCGATATTAGGCAAGGCGGAATTGCAGGTGACGCCGGAGCAGGCGTTGCGCGTGATGATGGGGTTGGAGTTGGTCAGGGAGAGCAGCGCGAAGAGGTGCTCCGTGGCGTGGCGGGAGGCGGCGGTTTAGCATTGAGTGGCGAGTGGGAGAAGCGAGTTGCGCGGCGTATAATTTTGGTTTGGAAGAAGGAGCGGAAGGGTGGCTATGAAAATCGAACTGGCGCCGTCGATACTTTCCTCGAACTTCGCGCAACTCGGCAGCGATGCGCTGCTGGCCATTGAAGGCGGCGGAACGCTTCTGCACGTGGACGTGATGGACGGGCATTTTGTTCCGAACATCACGCTGGGGCCGCCGGTGGTGAAGAGTCTGCGCAAAGCGGTGAAAGTGCCGCTGGATTGCCACCTGATGATCGAGAATCCGGACCTGTTTATCCCAGAGTTTGCGAATGCGGGCGCGGACTGGATTTCGGTGCATCAGGAGGCTTGCATCCACCTGGACCGGACGCTGCACCTGATTTCTTCGCATGGGTGCAAGCCGGGAGTGGTGATCAATCCGGCGACTCCGGTGGAGACGCTCACGGAGGTGCTGGACCTGGTGCATCACGTCCTTGTGATGAGCGTGAATCCCGGGTTCGGCGGGCAGAAATTTATTCCGAACGCGTTGAACAAGATTGCGGCGCTGGCCCGGTTGCGCGCGGAACGAAAGCTCGATTTCCGGATTGAGGTGGACGGCGGAGTGGACCTGGAGACCGTGGCCGACGTCGTGAAAGCGGGAGCGGAATTGCTGGTGGCGGGAAATGCCGTGTTTGGGCACGGAGATATTCGGGCGAATGCGGGGAAATTGCTGGAGGCGGCGCGGGCGGCGGTGTTGACGAGAGCGTAGCAGCGAGTGACGAGTCCAAGAGCACAGCCAGGAATGGCTGTGCCACAGGGAAGGGCCGTTCCAGTGATTGGCCGGATTTACGCGGCGAAGGTGATTACTTTGGATTTGGAGCGTGATTTTTTTTGCGGGGCGGCCAGTTCGCGTTCGGCGCGCAGCCAGTCTTGCATGGGGTCGCCGGGCGTGCAGCCGCGTTCGAGATAGATTTCATAGGCGCGGGCGGCAATCTGATCTTGCGACGGTTTGGATTTTGCGGCGGCCTTCCTTGCCTTCGGCGCCGGAGTTTCTTTCGTCTTCGTCATGCTTCTCTCCTTCCACGAACTACAGTCTAATTTTATCGCGCGCGAAAGCAGGAGGGCACCGATTGATTATCGCGCGGTTGTTGTTAGCGATACGCCGGAAAATTTCGATGGAGTGGAGAAAGGATTTGGATTGAACGAGAGAGAGGAAAGAGATTTAACACAGAGGACACGGAGAGGGAGGAGCGGAGTGCACAGAGAAGAGGAAGAGCAACCCAAGAGCACAGCCAGGAATGGGTGTGCCACAAGAAAAAGAAAGAGGGCAGGGCAAGCCCCGCCCCTACAAAGGCGTAGCGGAGAATTTTTCAGGCTACGGTGACGTCTTTACTCAGGTACACGTCCTGGATCGTGTTCAGGAGTTTTACGCCGTCGGCCATGGGACGCTGGAACGCTTTGCGGCCGGAGATGAGGCCCGTGCCGCCGGCGCGTTTGTTGATGACCGCGGTAGTGACGGCGTCCTCGAAATCGTTGGCGCCGGAAGCGCCGCCGGAATTGATCAGCCCTGAGCGGCCCATGAAGCAGTTGGCAACCTGGTATCGGGTGAGGTCGATGGGGTGATCGCTGGCGAGGTCGGTGTAGATGCGCTTGTCGAACTTGCCATAGCTGGAATCGCCCATGTTCAAGGCCGCGTAGCCGCCATTATTTTCTGGAAGCTTCTGCTTGATGATGTCGGCCTGAATGGTGACGCCGAGATGATTGGCCTGCCCGGTGAGGTCGGCGGAGACGTGATAGTCCTTGTCTTTCTTGAAGGCGTTGTTGCGCAAATAGCACCACAGAACCGTAGCCATGCCGAGATCGTGAGCTTTGGCAAAGGCCTGACTGATTTCGACGATCTGCCGGCCGCTCTGGTCGGAGCCGAAATAGATGGTGGCGCCCACGGCGGCGGCGCCCATGTTGTATGCCTCTTCCACAGTGCCGAAAAGAATCTGGTCGGCTTTGTTGGGGAAGGTGAGCAGTTCGTTGTGATTGATTTTCACGATGAAGGGAATCTTGTGCGCGTACTTGCGGGCGACGGAGCCGAGGACGCCGTAGGTGGAGGCGACGGCGTTGCAGCCGCCTTCGACCGCCAGCTTGACGATATTTTCGCCATCGAAATAGTCGGGATTCTTGGCGAAGCTAGCGCCGGCGGAGTGCTCGATGCCCTGGTCGACGGGGAGAATCGAAAGATAGCCCGTGTTGCCGAGGCGCCCGGTGCCGAAAAGACGTTGCAGATTCGTGAGCACGCGGACGTTGCGGTCCGTGAGGGCGTAAATGCGATCGATGAAATCCGGGCCGGGCAGATGCAGGCGTTCCCTGGAAATTTTAGGGGATTTGAAGCCGAGCAGCGATTCGGCTTTGGAGCCGAGAAGTTGTTCGATGTTGCCGAGCGTTGCGGTGGCCATGTGGTTCTCCTGAGGAAGTGATCAGTTGTGAAAAATCGGTAATCAGTAATCAGTTTTCAGTAATCGGTAAGAAAGTGCAAGACGGCGAACAGCGATCGGGTAACAGATAACAGGAACCGGCACTTGCTCGACCGTTTGGGGTCTAGCGAAATTCTACTCTCTTATTCCTACCGTTAGCATTTTAGCGGCGTCGCGGTCGATGAGCCAGAGGGCGTTTCCGCTGGCGGGCTGAATGAACTGAGCGGGAAGCTGCTCGGGCTCATAGGGCCCTTCGAGAACGGCTTTCAGCGCCGGGGCCTTGTCCGCACGGGTGATCATAAACATGACGCGGTTGGCGTGATTCGCCGTCTCGGCCGTGATGGTGATGCGCTCGGTATAAAACTTGCCCACCCAGTTCCGGACAACGATGCGGCCGCCGGGGTGCAGCGCTGTGGTGCCGGGAAATAGCGAAAGGGTGTGGCCTTCATCGCCCATGCCGAGGAGCACCAGGTCAAAGCGTGGATACTCGCCGTCCTTTAGCTGAAAGTATGCGCGCAGAACCTGTTCGTATTCGAGCGCGGCCTTTTCGGTGTCGGGATACTCGCCCTTGATGCGGGCAATTTGCTCGGCCTTCAACAGGCCTTTGGAGAAGAGCGCTTCGCTGGCCATGCGGAAATTGCTTTCCGAGTTGTCGGGAGGGACGTGACGCTCGTCGCCGAAGAAGACGCGCATCTTGTCCCATGCGATTTTCGCGCGATAAACGGGATCGTCCGCAAGCAGGGAGTACAGCGCCTTGGGAGTAGAGCCCCCGGCGAACGCCACATTGAACACGCCTCTTTGCGCAACCGCATCGGCCGCGGCCTTCACGAATTCGTCGGCGGCGCGGCGAGCGATCGCGGCGGCGTCGGCGAGGATGCGGATTTCGCGTTGGGCCGGTGCAGGCATCAAGTGGTTGCAGCCTTCTTCTCCGGAACATGTTTACCGCGTATGTCGACGTCTTCCTCGCCAATGCGGCGCCAGTTGCGCCCATCCCGCGCAAGCAATTCATCGGCTTCCGCGGGGCCCCATGAACCCGCAGCGTAATTCGGGAAGTTGCGGGCGGGGAGAGCGTGCCAGACGTCGAGGATGGGCTGGATAACGTTCCAGCCGGCTTCGACCATGTCGGCGCGCTGAAAAAGCGTGGCGTCGCCGGCCATGCAATCGCGCAGGAGGCGCTCGTAACCGGTGCTGTGCTCGGTGCCGAAATAGGTGTCGTAGTCGAAGTCCATATTCACCAGGCCGAGGCGCATTACGGAGCCGGGAATTTTTGCACCGAAGCTGAGCGAGATGCCTTCCTCGGGCTGAATGTGGATGACCATGCGGTTGGTTTCGATGTTTTTCACGGTCGTGTTGCGGAAAAGCACAAAGGGCGTGCGGCGGAACTGCACGACGATCTCGGTGGTGCGCTTGGCGAGGCTCTTGCCGGTGCGGAGATAGAAGGGAACGCCAGCCCAGCGCCAGTTGTCCACCAAAAGCTTCAGGGCGACGAAAGTTTCGGTGTTGGATTCGGGATTGACGTCGGGTTCGTCCCGGTAACCATGGAGCTGCTTGCCGTTCACTTCGCCGGGGCCGTATTGGCCGCGTACCGCGTTGGTGAGGACTTCTTCGGGTGTGAGGGGCTGGATGGCGTGGAGGATTTCGGCCTGCTTGTTGCGGACTTCATCAGCGTCAAAGGAAATGGGCGGCTCCATGGCGGTCATGGTGAGGAGCTGGAAAAGATGATTGGGAACCATGTCGCGAAGGGCGCCCGCGGTTTCATAGAAGCCGCCGCGGTGCTCGACGCCGACAGTCTCGGAGGCGGTGATCTGGACGTGGTCGATGTAGTGGCGGTTCCAGAGCGGCTCGATAATGTTGTTCGAAAAGCGGAAGACCATCACGTTCTGAACGGTTTCTTTCCCGAGGTAGTGGTCGATGCGGTAGATCTGCTTTTCGGTGAGAACTTTCTTGAGGTCGCTGTTGAGCTGGACGGCGGATTGGAGATCGTGGCCAAAGGGCTTTTCCACGATGACCCGCGCCCACTTGCCGTTCTCTTCCTTTGTCATTCCCGCCGCGCCAAGCTGCTGGACGATCGTGGAGAAAAAACGCGGGGCGACGGCGAGGTAATAAAAATTATTGCCGCTGCAGTCGTGGGTTTTGTTGACAGATTCGATCTGGGCCTGCAGGCGCTTATAGGTGTCTGGATTGGCAAAATCGCCGGCAACGAAATAGATGCGCTGCACCAGCCAATCCCACATTTTAAGGTCGATGGGATCGGACGTGAATTGGGGGATCTCGGCGCTCAGCGACTTGCGGAAGGACTCCGTGTCGGCATCGCCGCCGGCAACGCCGATGATCGCGAAGTGCTGAGGCAAAACATTTTCCTGCGCCAGATTCAGCAGGGCAGGGAGCAACTTGCGCTTGGTGAGGTCGCCGGTCGCCCCGAAAATGACCATGGCACAAGCGGCGGCGGAACTTGGAGCTTCGGCATGATTGGTGTTCATGGACCACGTTCCTATCTTGGATTGGGGCGCGCGATTTCCAGCTTCGCGGCTTATTGCCCGGCTTTCTTTTCGAGGTGACCGCCGAACTGGAAACGCATCGCGGAAAGAAGCTTTGCGGCGAAGTCGTCTTCGCCGCGCGAAGTGAAGCGCTGGTAGAGCGAAGCAGTAAGAACAGGCGCGGGTGCGGTGGACTCGATCGCGGCGAGGATGGTCCAGCGGCCTTCGCCGGAGTCCGAGACGCGGCCGGAAAAGCGCTCGAGAGTCGGCTGATCGAAAAGGGAAATGGCGGTGAGGTCGAGCAGCCAGGAGGCGACCACGCTGCCGCGGCGCCAGACTTCGGCGACGTCGGCAAGATTGAAATCGTACTGATAGTGCTCCGGATTGCGCAGCGGTGTCGTTTCCGCGTCCACTTCGCGATGAGACTTGCCGGCATTGGCGTGCTTGAGGATGTTCAGGCCCTCGGCGTAGGCGGCCATCAAGCCGTACTCGATACCGTTGTGAACCATCTTCACGAAGTGGCCCGCGCCAGAGGGGCCGCAGTGGAGATAGCCCTCTTCCGAGGTGCCGGTGCCCCTTTCGCGCCCGGGAGTGCGGTCAACATTGCCGCGGCCGGGTGCGAGCGTTTTGAAAATGGGATCGAGATGCTTGACGATGCCGTTTTCGCCACCAATCATCTGGCAGTAACCGCGTTCGAGGCCCCAAACGCCGCCGCTGGTGCCGACGTCAACGTAGTGAATGCCCTTCGGGGCGAGTTCCTTGGCGCGGCGGATATCGTCAATATAGTAGGAGTTGCCGCCGTCAATCAGGATGTCGTCCTTGCTGAGTTTTGGCGTCAACTCGGCGATAGTTGCGTCGACGACGGCGGCAGGAACCATCAGCCAGATGGCGCGCGGCTTCTGGAGCTTGCCGATAAAGTCGTCGATGGATGTGGCACCGGTGGCGCCCTCGCCGGTGAGTTGCTTCACCGATTCCTGGCTGCGATCGTAGACGACGCACTGATGGCCGTTTTTCTGCAGGCGCCGCACCATGTTGGCGCCCATTCTGCCCAGTCCGATCATGCCGAGTTGCATTGAGATTCCTCCGCGAGAAATAGAAATTGAAAAGGTTCAGTTAAGCCAGGGCTTGCTTGACCGCTTTCGCGAGTTTTGCGAGATCGCCCTTCACGTTTTTACCGAGGTGAATGCGCAGCGCCCGCCGATCGCGATCGGAGAGCACGCTGAAGTCGCCGCGCGCCTGGGCAGCCTTCACGATTCCGAACGTGAATTTCTGGCCTGGAACTGGAATATCGGCGGCGTCATCGCAGGTGAGTTGGAGAAACACGCCGGAGTTCGGGCCGCCTTTGTAAGCCTGGCCGGTGGAATGAAGGAAGCGGGGGCCGAAACCCAGGCAGGTGGCGGATTTTTTGGCGTCGCGAACCTGGTGGCGAATGGCCTGCAGGGCTTTTTCGTGGGCGTCGTTCATCTGAATGTAGCCGAGTAACGCGAAGTAATCGCCCGCGCCGATGCGGCCAAGATGCGCGCGAAGAACTCCAGCAAGATCCGCGTTGTTCTTTAGAGCGGCGGCGTTTTTCTCGTCGGCGAAGAGCTTCAGTCCCTGGTCCTCGAAGAAAGGCGCTTCGGAAGGCAGCTTGCCGGTGGCTTCGTATTCGCTGGTGAGCTTGCGGGTTTCGATCTTGCTGGCTTCCACGTCGGGCTGGTTGAACGTGTTGATGCCGATGATGGAGCCGGCAGTGGCCGTAGCAATTTCCCAGCGGAAGAATTCCTGGCCGAGATCGAATTTGGTGCCGAGCACGATGCGAACGACGGGATGCCCGGCTTTTTCGAGCGCGGTGACGGCGGCGTCCATCGCGCGGTTGTTTTCCTTGGCGAGGCGCAGGTATGCGAAGACGCGATCGTTGCCGTAGACGGCGGGCTTGCCGATTTTTTCGCGATCGACGGGGATGATGCCCTTGCCGACCTTGCCGGTGGATTCGGCGATCAGCTGTTCGAGCCATGCGCCGAGGTCGGAAACGCCAGGTGAGGTGAAAATCGTGATTTTGTCGCGGCCATGATTGGCGGCGACGCCGAGGATGGTGCCGAGGATGACTCCGGGATTTTTCTCGGGCGCGGTAGCCGGGCCGCAGGCTTTGACCATCTTCTGGGTAATCTTCAGGAATTTCGAAAGGTCCAGGCCCATGATGGCGCCGGGAACGGTGCCGAAGTGCGAAAGCGCGGAATAGCGCCCGCCAATGCTGGGAACGCCGGCAAAGATGTGGCGGAAGCCGCCGTCTTTCGCCACCTGCTCCATCTTGGAGCCGGGATCGGTCACGGCGATGAAATGGCTGCCCACTTCCTTGTCGCCGACCTTCTGGCGGATGCGCTCGTAAAAATACTGCTTGAAGATATTGGGTTCCAGTGTGCTGCCCGATTTCGAAGACACGATGCAGAGGGTCTTCTTCAGATCCAACTTTTTCTCTACCGCTTTGACCTGGGCGGGATCTGTCGAGTCCAGGACGTGCAATTCCGGGTAGCCGCCGAATTTCCCGAACGTGAGGCGCAGCACCTCAACGCAAAGGCTGGAGCCGCCCATGCCGAGAAGCACGGCGTGGCGGAATTTGGCCTTCTTGATTTCCGCCGCCAGCTTCTTGAGGTTGGCGATTTCCTTGAGCTGCTCGTCGACGACCGTCAGCCAGCCAAGCCACTTGCCTTCATCGGTGCCGGTCCAGAGGGACGGGTCCTTTTGCCAAAGGCGCGCCACCTTATTATTGGTTTTCCAGTCGGCGAGCGAGGATTTCACTCCTTCTGCCAGGGCTGGGGGCAGCTTGTAGGAGAGTTTGTTTAGACTCACGCTTTCACTCCGGCGCTCTTCCCCGTAGCGTCGAGAAGAGTCTTGAAGGCTTCCGCGAAAAGTCTTACGCCGTCAACGACCAGTTGTTCGGTAACTTCCTTCATGGAAATGCCGGCCTTGGCCAGATTTTCCATGTGGCGGGCGGCACCGGCAACGTCTTCGGTGAGGCTGGGGCGGAGCTTGCCGTGGTCGCGGAAAGCGTCGAAGGTCGCGGGCGGAATGGTGTCGACTGTGTCCGCGCCGATCAGTTCTTCCACGTAGAGGACGTCGCGGTATTTCGGATTCTTGGTGCTGGTGCTGGCCCACAGCAAGCGCTGCGTCTGCGCGCCCTTCGCCGCAAGGGCCTTCCAGCGCGGGCCGCCGAAGAGTTCCTGGTATTTCTTGTAGGTCAGCTTGGCGTTGGCGATGGCGATTGTGCCATGCAGGCTTTCGAGAAGAGTCTTGGCGTCGCCCGCGGCGGTCTTCAGCAAACCATCAATCTTGGAATCGATCAGCGTGTCAATGCGGCTGACGAAGAAACTGGCTACGCTGGCGATATGGTTGACCGGCTGGCCCTTGGCGGCACGCGCTTCGAGAGCGGCGATGAAGGCTTCGGCGACTTTTTCGTAGGCGGACTGAGCGAAGAGCAGGGTGATGTTGATGTTCAGGCCTTCTTCGAGAAGCTGTCGGATCGCAGGCACGCCTTCCGGAGTCGCGGGAACTTTGACCATGAGGTTCGGGCGATTCACGGATTTCCAAAGGCGGCGAGCTTCTTCGATGGTGCCGTTGGTGTCGTTGGCGAGATAGGGAGAAACTTCGAGGCTGACGTAGCCGTCGCGGTGCTTGCTCTCGTCGTAGACGGGCCGGAAGATGTCGCAGGCGTCCTGAACGTCGCGAATGGCGATCTTTTCATAGAGTTGCTTGGCGTTGAGGGATTTGGCTTCGGGAGAATTGAGAATGTCGTTGTAAAGGGAGCTTCCGTTGATGGCTTTTTCAAAGATGGTGGGGTTGGACGTCTGTCCGCGCAAGCCATCTTCGGCGATGAATTTTTTCAGGCCGCCTCCGGTGAGCAGGTCGCGGCGGATGTAGTCCATCCAGGGAGACTGGCCATAGGCGAGGAGGCCTTTCAGCGGATTGGCGGCGGATTGCGTTCCAGTATTCGGAATGGTTGCTGAGGTTGTCATGACACTTCTCCTTATGTTTTCAAAAGGGCCTTGCAGCCAATTCTACGCCCCTGAGAGGCGGGCTGCCCGAAATTCAGCTCTGGCACATCTTGTCCTCGAGGGCCTTCACCTTGGCGAGACGGCGGACGTGGCGTTCCTCGTTGGTGAATTTGGCGCCCATGTAAGAGCGCACCAGCTCTTCGGCAACCTTCTCCCCTGTGATGCGCGAGCCGAGCACGAGGACATTAATATTGTCGTGCTCGACGCCCTGGTGGGCGGAATATGTGTCCGTGCACATGCCGGCGCGGATGCCGCGGAGTTTGTTCGCCGCGACGGTGGCGCCGACGCCGCTGCCGCAGATCAGCACGCCGCGTTCAGCGCGTCCGTCAAGGACGGCTTTGCCGACCGCTTCGGCGAAATCGGGGTAGTCCGAAGGATTTTCGTTATAAGCGCCAACGTCGAGAACATCGTGGCCGAGCGAAGTCAGCAAAACGCCCATGGCGTTTTTCAGTTGAAAGCCCGCGTGATCCGAACCGATAACAACTTTCATAGTCGAGTTACCTTCCGAGAAGTTGTTTCGCCGCACTCACAACATAGTCCGGTCCAAATCCAAACTTTGGCAAAAGATCCTTCAAAGGAGCGGAGGCCCCAAACGAATGCATGCCGATCATCTTGCCCTTGGGGCCCACGTAGCGGTCCCATCCCAGTGTGGCGGCCATTTCGATGGAGACGCGCGCGGTGACGGCGGCGGGCAGAACGCTTTCCTTGTAGGCGGCATCCTGCTGATCGAAAATTGCCCAGCAGGGCATGCTGACGACGCGCGCCTTGATGCCTTCGGCTTTGAGCTTTTCGTAGGCGGCCACGCAATGCTGAAGTTCCGTGCCGGTGCCTATGAGGATTACCTCGGGCTTTCCGCCATCGGCGTCCGCCAGGACGTACGCGCCTTTAGCCACGCCGGAAGCCGCGGCATATTTGGTGCGGTCGATCGTGGGCATCGGCTGGCGGCTGAAGACGAGGGTGGAAGGGCCGTGTGAGTGCTGAACAGCGGCCTTGTAGGATTCAGTGACTTCGTTCGCGTCGCCCGGGCGAAATACCAGCATGTTGGGCATGGCACGTAATCCGGCGAGCTGCTCGACGGGCTGGTGGGTGGGGCCGTCTTCGCCGACGCCGATCGAATCGTGCGTGAAGATGAAGAGCACGGGAATTTCCATGAGTGCGGCCAGGCGCATGCTGGCGCGCATGTAGTCGCTGAAGTTGAAGAAAGTGGCGGAGAATCCGCGCAGTCCGGTGAGGGTGAGGCCGTTGACGGCGGCGCCCATGCCGTGTTCGCGCACGCCGAAGTGGATGTTGCGGCCCTTGTATTCATTGGTGAAGAAATCGCCGGCGCCTTCGAAGAGCAGATTCGTCTTGTTGGATTTTGCCAGGTCGGCGGAGCCGCCAACAAGCCACGGAATGTTCTGCGCGAGGGCGTTCAGCACCTTGCCGGAACTTTCGCGGGTGGCCATGCCCTTGGGGTCGGCAGGGAAGTTCGGGAGATTCTTGTCCCAACCGTCGGGCAAGGCGCGGCGCTGTATTTTCGCGAGCTGCGCGGCCTTTTCCGGGAATTTTTTCGAATATTCGGCATGCAGCGCGTTCCATTTAGTGCGCTCGTTATTGCCGTGGGCGCCGACTCCGTCCTGGAAGTGCTGGTAGACACCGTCAGGCACAAGAAACTTGGCATCTTCGGGCCAGCCGTAATTCTGTTTCGCGAGCTTCACTTCCGCTTCGCCCAGCGGTTCGCCGTGGGCTTCGTAGGAATCCTGCTTGTGCGGAGAGCCGTAGCCGATGTGGCTATCCACCACGATGAGCGTCGGCTTGTCGGTGGTGTTGAGGAACGTCTTGTATCCGCGGGAAAGTTGCAGCAGGTCATTGGCGTCGCTGACTCTGGTGACATTCCACCCGTAGCCGACGAAGCGCGTCATCATGTCTTCGCTGAAGGACCAGCTTGCGGGGCCATCCAGAGTCACGCGATTGTTGTCGTAGATCCAGCAAAGATTCGAAAGAGCGAGGTGTCCGGCGAGGGAAGCGGCTTCACCAGCCACGCCTTCCATCAGGTCGCCATCCCCACAAATTGCGTAAACCTTGAAATTGAAAAGCTCGAAACCCGGCTGATTGAAATTGGCGGCCAGCCATCTTTCGGCAATAGCCATGCCGACGCTGTTGGCTACGCCTTGCCCGAGCGGCCCAGTGGTGGTTTCGACGCCGGTGGTCAGGTGCGATTCGGGATGCCCGGGGGTGCGGCTGCCGAGCTGCCGGAAACGCTTGATTTCCTCCATCGGGACGGAAAGCTCTTTTTGGACTTCGCCTTTCGCGTTTACCGCGCGCACTCCGGCAAGATGAAGCGTGGAATAAAGAAGCATCGAAGCGTGGCCGGCGGAGAGCACGAAACGATCACGATTGGGCCACAGCGGATCGGCAGGATCGTAGCGAAGAAAGCTCTGCCACAAGGAATAGACCACGGGAGCCAGACCCATAGGGGCGCCGGGGTGGCCGGAGTTGGCCTGCTGCACGGCGTCAATCGAAAGCGTGCGAATGGTATTGATGCAAAGCTGGTCCAATGTTTGCTGAGGTACAGCGGTTTGCTGGCTCACAAAGACTCCTTAGCGGGGTAAGTGAAGAATGCCCATGCAACGGGGACGCATGCCGGAAACTCCGCTCGGCGGGAAGCGGGGGCATTGTACTTCAAAAACCTGCGAAGCGGCTTGTTTCTTCCATCGGGTACCCGTGCGAGACGCACCGTCCCGGAACTTTATCACAACCCGAAAACTCTGATGAACCTCAGAGAGAAAAGTTACTTTTCCCGGGGGAATTTTATTGCGCGGTGACTTTGCGGAGAGAGACCAGGTTGGTTTCAACGGGCACGCCCTTGGCGATTTTAACGTGAAGCAAGGCCTCAAATGGCTTAAGTTCACCGCTGTCAGAAACCGAGAGACGCAGCAACAGTTCTTCGACCGATTTCTCGCGGCAAGCATATTCGACTGCGCCTTGGGTGCCAAAAGTGGTGGTGCCGGCGACGATCATCACCGAACGCGAAGGGTTTAGCCCTGGTATGAAGGCCAGCAACGCATAATCTTCAATCAATGGCGAATCGGAAGGGCTTGCCAGATAGAATTTCTGTTCGCCGGGCTGCGGATGCACATTAAAGACGGCCAAGTCTCCTTTTCGGGGGCCCTCTGTCACGCGCTGGAAGACGAACTCGCGCGTTCCCGGAATTTCCAGCAGGTTCAGATTTTCCGAGGGAGAGCCGACAAAGATCAGGTCGTTGTTCTGCGCGTCGTCGAGAGAGAATAGGCTGCCCCGCTTGACGCGCAGATTGCGGTGCAGTTGGCTAAATACCTGGTCGAGATTGTGAACCGCAATCACTTCGCCAACCCCGGTGTAATGATCCCAAATCACATTCTTCGGATCGCGGGCGGAATTGTAATAACGCATGCCGGTTTCGGGCCGGCCAACGAAAGCCGCATTGCTGAAAACCACCCAGGGCTCTTCGGTGCCGGTAAGAAACGGCTTCCAGAAAGTCTGGAAGGCCGCCGGACCGGGTTTGACTTCACCGGCAAAGGTCGGAGGAGTTGGCTTGCGAGTGAGATACAGGGCGAGAAGCGAGCCTACCAGTAGAAGGGAGAGAACCACGACCGAGAGGAGCCAGGCGCGGGGAATTTGTTCGCTGCCGGGTAGATGAGAATGCTCGGCAGATGCTTGGGGAGCACGATCGGATTTCGGGACTGAATCCCTTTTTTGGAAGGCGAGTGTATACGTGCCCTTGGGTAGCTCAATGCGGACTGGGTCGCCCGAGCCCTCGCCGGCGTAATATTCGGAAAGCTTAGTGCGCAGGCGACCGGCCTGGACACGAACCATCGAATCCACGGCGGGATCGAAGTCCGGTGGACGGCCGAACTCTTCTGTAGCAATCTGGTATTCCTTTACGGGAGTTCCGGGGTGTTCGATAGCGTGGTGAGCGAGATAACGCAGGAGTTTACACAAAGCCTCTGAGCCGTGGAGAACGGAGCTGGCCGCAACCTTCTCCACCTGGCGTAGGTGTTGCTCCTTTTCAGACATTCGGCCTTTGTAACCCCAGAGATAATCTTTTGTAACAACGTAACAAACGATGGAACTCACTGCAAGGGCACAGCTTGTGCATGTAACAGTATCAAACGTGGCGAGACTTCTTTCCATGGCAAGCATTTGAAAAATTGATGCACAACGAGGGTGCTTTTTCTCGGTACGGGTGGTCAATCTCAGCAGGTATAACAGTTATAAGAGGACGTTCTCAGCTTCGGGTGCCGAAGTTCAGGAGTCCTGCTCCAGCGCAAGTCGAGAGGCGTCAGGGGAAGCGCCGAGCGGTGCTTGATTTGGTTCGGGTGTGGACAAATTTATCTTCAACGATGAAAAGGGGCATGGCATGAAGATGAAACAGGTACGGAGTTGGGCTCTGGTCCTCCTGATTGCGCTTGCGACCGCGACGACATGTTTGGCCCAGAGTGATACGGCACGGTTGCAGGGGACGGTGACCGACGCCCAGGGGAATGCGGTACCGGGTGCAACGGTGAATGTAACGAGCGTGCAGACAGGGCGGCTATCCACGACGACGACGAGTGATCTGGGGTATTACGCCGTGTCCGCTTTGCCGCCGGGCAACTACCGCGTGGATATCGAGCAAAAAGGATTCAAGAAGACCTCTCGCACGCTGGAGCTGCAGGTGGCCCAGTTGGGCGTCGCTGATTTTCAGCTGGAGGTCGGCCAAGTCACGGAGACAGTGACTGTAGAGGCAGGCTCACCGGTGGTCAACGCGCAAGACTCCGCGATGGGCATGGTGCTGGAAAGCAAGCAGATCACGGAACTGCCCCTGAATGGCCGAGATTTCACGCAGGTGGCCTTGCTGGTACCCGGAGTCATCAGGGGGAGCGGCAATGCCACGGGGAATAGCGGCAACGCGGAAACCTACCGGTATGGCCAGGAAGGCGGCGCGTCGCTGGTCGTGAATGGGATTCGCGCTCAAGCGAATAACTTCATTCTCGACGGGATTGATAACAATGAAGCGCTTGTGAATACAATTGTCCTGTTCCCTCCTGCCGATGCCATAGACGAATTCAAAGTACAGACCAACATCGCACCTGCACAATATGGCCGGGCGGGCGGAGCACTGGTAATCACCAGCATAAAGTCCGGTTCGAACGATTACCACGGCGACGTGTTCTGGTTCAACCGCAACAAAGCCTTGAACGCTGAAGATTTCTTTACCAGCCCGCACACGCCGACCCCGAGTTTCGTGCGCAATCAGTTTGGATTTACGGCGGGCGGACCCGTGATTAAGAACAAGCTCTTCCTGTTTGGAGATTACCAGGGATTGCGGCAAAACGTACCGAGTGGACCATCGTATGCCACGGTTCCGACAGACGCTATGAGGGGGAAAGGAACAGCAGCACCCGGAGAAGCAGACTTTTCCGCACTGCTTGATCCCACAATGACCGCCGGACTTACCCTGCCGACAAATGGCGTCATTTACGATCCTACGACCGATGGTTCCGTCTGCAATCCTGCGATTAAGCCCCCGCTTCCCGGGTCCTGCCCTAGCACCAATCCCAATGGCGCGTTGCAATTCATGGGTACCGGCGGGAAGCCCAACGTCATTCCCGCAAACCGGTTGAACCCCGCGGCTCTGGCGTACCTCAATGCCTATCCGGAGCCGAATTGCACGCACGCCCAAGATCCCAATTGCAACCCCATCCAGCACAATTTCAAGCTCGAGCGAACCGTGATCGAGAATTGGGACGACTGGGACATACGGGGTGACTACATTATTAACTCAACGAACTCGTTATTCGTTCGATTCAGCAGTGGCCATTCGAATCAGACGAACACCACTTCCTTGGGCGTGCTTCCTTCGGGCTTCGGTTCCGGAACAAATTTCAACTACCCATCCGGAGCTTCAATCGGCCTAACGTCAGTAATCAGCCCGACGGTGGTCAACGAATTTCGCAGCGGTTATATTCGGACCAAATATGGATACGAACCCCCCTTGAGCAGTACCGCGTGGTGCACACAGTTCGGCATCGCGAATTGCTACAATATTGTGACCGGCGGCATTGCACTGATTGGCGCGTTCGCGCAACAAATCGAGTACACCGGAGATTTCGGACCCTACTTGGTGCCGCAGACCGGTTTCAACTACAACGACACCCTTACATGGACAAAAGGCCGCCACACGATAAAAGTTGGAGGCACCATTCTTCGCCGCGAACTGAACCTGTTTCGCCCGAATTACGGCAAGGGCGGTTTCCGGCCAGCCGGAAATGGAAGTAGCCCCTGCTGCAATGGAGGCTCAGGGCATGTGGATACCGGGTACGAAGTCTCTGACTTACTCGCTGGTTTCGTGGACGACTATGAGGTCGGTTCGCCCCTCGGTATGGTCGGAACCCGGACTTGGGAGAACGGTTTCTTTGCCCAGGACGACTTCCGAATCACTCGCCGCCTGACGCTGAACCTGGGACTCCGTTATGACATCCTGACGTGGCCGACCGAGGTCGAAAATCGCCAGGCCAATTTTGACATTACCACGGGGGCGCTGGTCGTGGCAGGAAGCAACGGGGCGCCCCGAACGCTGATTCCTAACGACTATCACAATTTTGGTCCGCGGCTCGGCTTTGCCTATGACCTGCTGGGTGATGGGAAGACCGTGGTGCGTGGAGGCTACGGTCTGTTTTACTTCATCGACCGGGGAGGCATTAACAATCAGCTGGCACAAAATCCTCCGTTCGCCGGGGTACAGACGGTAACGTACGCGCAAGGCTACCGCATCACGCTTTCGGGCTCTTTGGATTGTGGTCCGTCGGCGATACCACCGGCGCCGACGACGCCTTGCACGCCGGCGCAGCTCATTTCCACCAATGCTACCGGCCCATTGCCGTCGGGTAGCTTTACCCTCGGGACAGGGCCGGGACAGTTCAATCTAGCTGCGCCAACTGGCGTTAGCGTGGTTGCTGTGCTTCCTTCCAACATAACGCCCATGGTCTCCGAGTGGAACCTTCAAATACAGCATCAAATCGCCAGCAACCAATCCGTAAGCATCGCCTACGTTGGCACACACGGCGCGCACCTGGTGCGGAATTACGATACCAACCAGGTTTTGTTCAATACCGGTGCGAAGCTCTATTCGCAATTGGGTAGCATTAATACCCAGGATACGAGGGGCAAGTCGGACTACGACGCCTTGCAACTGCAGTACGAACATCGCCTGTCGCATGGCCTCACGGTGACGGGTGCGTTTACGTGGTCGAAAACCCTCGACGATGGCTTTGGCAACCTTGATGCGGGTAACGGCAATGTTCCGCAGTTGTATACGAACTACGGGATTGAGCGCGGCCTGTCCAACCAGGACGTGGACTACGTCTTGTCTTCCAGCGCGTTGTACGAACTCCCCTTTGGCCGTGGCAAGCGGTGGGGCAATGACGTATCCAAGTGGATGGACTACGTCATCGGGGGCTGGCAGATCAACGCTATCTATACGTTGCAGGGCGGCACACCGTTCAGCATTACCGCCAGCGGCACTCCCAACACAGCTCGCGCTGACCTGGTCGGTAAGGTGCATGTAAATCCAGGCAATCTCCTGAACTATGTCGATGCTTCTGCCTTCACTGCGCCGGCCAAGAATGCGTCGGGTATCTACATTGCCCCTGGCACTGCGGGCCGAGATATCGTTCGCGGACCCGGATTCTCGAACATGGATTTTGCTCTGTTCAAGAATTTCCCGGTTACGGAGCGCATAAAGGGCCAGTTCCGCGTGCAAGCCTATAACCTGACCAATACTCCGCACTTTTCTAATCCGTTCGACACAAACCTTAACGACAATCAAATAGGAAAGATCAACAGTGTTCTAACCAACAGCTGGCGTCAGGTCGAACTGGCGTTGCGGTTCACGTTCTAACCCGAACACCCCGGGATGGAGGCGGAGAAATTCTCCGCCTCCTAACCTTATCTCAAAATGAATGCTTCAAGAGAGGGCACGTCCTTGCTTCCCAGAAAACGGTTGCTTGCTGTTGTTGCGCTTGTATCGTTCGTGGCGGTTCGAAGCTCCGCGCAGAGCGCGCCGGGAGCGCCGGGCGCGGTGCCGACGTGGACGGCGGGAAGTAAGGAGGCGGTTGGCACTGCGACCTCCACGCAATCCCATGTATGGTTCACGCTGGAACGAGGAATCCTGACCGAGGTGTATTACCCGCGCCTGGACACGGCAAATTTGCGCACGCTCGAATTTGCCGTGAGCGACGGCAATGCCACTTGGACGGAGTCCAAGGATTTGCTGCACTCCCTTGAGCGGGTGAGCGGCGATGCGCTGCTTTTTCGGCAAACCAGCAGCGACCCCGGCGGAAAATTTAAAATTGAGAAAACGTATGCGGCCGACCCGCAGCGGGATGCGGTGTTGATTGAGGTCGCGTTCACGGCGCCGGCGGGCTATGAATTGTATGTGCTGGCCGACCCGTCGCTAAAGAACAGCGGGTATGGCGACACGGGATTCACGCAGGATGGGGCTCTCGTCACACAGAAAGAGGATGTGGCTTGCGCGTTGGCGAGTTCGCCGGGATTTTCCGAAGCGAGCAATGGGTTCGTCGGAAAGAGCGACGGGTACACGGACCTGCTGCTGCATCACAAATTGACGTGGAAGTACGATCGCGCGGAGAAGGGAAACGTCTTCCAGGCGGCAAAGCTGGGCGGCGCGGGCCGGTACACGCTGGCCTTGGGGTTTGGAGCGGATGCGGCGACGGCGATCGATGTGGCAAAGAAATCTCTGGCGCGCAAGTTTGCGGATGTAAGCGACGAATATGTCGCGGGCTGGAAGGACTACGTGAAAGGCCTGCGTAAAGTCGACACGCGCTATGAAGACGAATTTCAGCTTGCGGCCATGGTGCTGAAAGCCCACGAGGACAAGACGTATCGAGGCGCGATGATCGCTTCGATGAGCATTCCCTGGGGTTTCACGGCGAAAGCGGATACGGCAGGAGTTGGCGGCTATCACCTGGTGTGGGCGCGGGACCTTTATGAGGTAGCCACCGGGCTGATGGCCGCAGGAGACCGAGCAGCCGCGGACCGCGCGCTTACCTATTTATTTACCGTGCAGCAGCAGCCCGATGGCAAGTTCCCGCAGAACAGCTGGCTCGACGGCCGCGCTTATTGGACGGCGCTGCAGATGGACGAACAGTCCTACCCAATGATTCTGGCGTGGCAACTGGGAAGAACCGACGCGGAAACCTGGACGAAGCACGTGCGGCCGGAAGCAGAGTTTGTGATGTCCCACGGCCCCGTCACACAGCAGGAGCGTTGGGAAGAGATTGGCGGATATTCGCCTTCGACGATCGCCGCGGAGATCGCCGGCCTGGTGTGCGCCTCCGATATTGCCCGAAAGAACGGCGCTACGCAGGATGCCGATCGTTACCTGAAGACCGCGGACGACTGGGCGGCTCACATCGAGTCTTGGATGGTGACGACGACCGGCCACCTGGGCAAAGGTGCGGGAGAGCCGGGCTACTATATCCGCATCGACAACAACACCGACCCCAACGACGGATTCAAGCTGGATGTGCGCAACGGAGGCGGAGTGTGGGACGAGCGCGATATTGTGGACGCCGGCTTCCTGGAATTTGTGCGCCTCGGAATTCGCCCCGCGGATGATCCGATCATCCGGCACTCGGTGGAAATTGTGGACGGCGCGATTCGCGTGGAAACGCCGAGCGGCCCCTCGTTTTACCGCTACAGCCACGACGGCTACGGCGAAACTTATTTTGGCGGGCCGTGGCAAGGGGAGGGAATCGGCCGCCTCTGGCCGATTTTCACGGGCGAGCGCGGCGAATACGAAATTGCGGCGGGGCATGATGCGACGCCGTATTTGAACGCCATGCTGCATTTCGCAAATCAGGGCGGAATGATCCCGGAGCAGGTGTGGGAACAGGCCGAGCCGACGCGCGCGGGCTTTGTGTTTGGCCGCGGTACAGGCAGTGCAACGCCTCTGGCCTGGAGCATGGCTCAATTCCTCCGGCTGGTGGCTTGCGCCGAAGAAAAACGCCTCGTGGAAACGCCCGGCGTCGTATCGGATCATTTCCTGAAAAGCCGCCACTAACCCTTTGGCAAATCCGGGCTCCTGAGGTTAACATTTCTTCTCAAGCGATCTGGCGCAGCGCTCCTTGGGACAATGGATGACCCGCCTGGAAATAGAAAAAACCGTCGAACCGATTATTAGCGATTGCCTGCGAAGATTCGGGGATTTGTCGCGCCCCGGCGTTTCGGCGGAGGAATTTGGCGCCAACATTGGCGATGGATTGCGGCCGGATGTCCGCAGGGTTTCCTTGCTGATCTCCCTCACAAAATCCATTCCAGGCGGCGAGATTTCCGGAGAGGGGTTGGAACTTGGCTGCGGCTATGGGTTTCTGCTGTTTCCCATGGCGATTTTTAATCCCAAAGTGCATTGGACGGGCATCGAACACCCCGGCCGCCGCTATTTCAATCGCGCGGACTTTCGGCAAACCTTTAGCGATCACAATTGCAGCCTGGTCGGACTGGATTTTGTGCACGAGCCGCTTCCGTTCCCCGATGGGCATTTTTCCGTGGTCACTTTTTCCGAGACACTGGAGCACATGCCGATCGAACGGCTCTTCTTCGTCTTGGGTGAAATCAGCCGGGTGCTGCGGCCAGGCGGCCTGCTGATCGCATCATCTCCAAATCAGTCGGGCCTCGAAAACCGGCTGAGGCTCCTGAAGGGCGGAAGCATTCTCGATTTGCCGGAATACCTGGAAGTGGCCGAAGGAATCTTCAAGCACATTCGTTTGTACACGACCGCTGAAATGAAGCACCTGATGGGGCAACTAGGGTTTCGCGTGGAGCGGTGGGCGATGGAATCGAACAACTCCGCCTATCGCGGAAAATCTCCGACGTCGATGTACCGCCGGATGTACCGGTTATACGAACGCGCGGAACAGCGGTTGAGTTTCTTGCGCGGCATGGCGGACACCTGGTATATCGTTTTTCGCAAGGACGATTCGGCCGGCGCGTGAATACTAGTTTTCTCTGAACGTGCTGTCGGAACTTTTCGGCGCGTCCCACTTTCTTCCGGCACCGGCCCCTGCCTCTTGAAGAAAGTTTTCTTCCCGGTCGGCCCGGAAGGCGTTGGGGAAACGGAAGTATCCTTCCCTGAAATTGAGCGGCCGTTTGAGCCGCCACACGTACCGCGGTATTGCACGAATCGGGCGCGTTCGTTAAATTTGTAAAGCCAGCGCCCGGGTGGCGGAATGGCAGACGCTGAGGACTTAAAATCCTCCGGGGATTTTTCCTCATGTGGGTTCGACTCCCACCCCGGGCACCACTATTTTCAATACTTTACTGAATAGCTGTGGGAACGGTCTCAGAGTTTTGTTTGGGAGCTGTAGCACTTTTTGATACACCTGCCAAACGCTCTACTGCCCGCTGCAAATGGGCGTTGGAGAGGTGGGCGTAGCGCATCGTGACCTGCAGCGTGCCGTGGCGCATCAACTTGTTCACCGTGAGAATGTCCACGCCGTTCATGACAAGACGAGATGCGAACGTGTGGCGCAGATCGTGCCAATGAAAATTGCTGACCTTGGATTTCGTGCGAACGGCATCCCACCACTGGCGATGTGCCCACGCATCCGAGTTGGAGCAAACGGACGCGGACGTGGGGCCTATGGCCCGCAGTCGCACTAGCGCTTTGCGTGCAGCCTCATTGAGCAGCACGTATTGCTTCTCACCGCTCTTGGTTTCCAGAAGCGTAATCCTATTCCGTTTTAGATCTACCTGCGGCCATTGAAGCTCGTACTGCTCGCTCCAACGCATTCCCGTGTACAGCGCCAAGTCGAATTCCGGCTCGCGCTCGGGAAACGATTCCCGGAGCGCATCACGCAACGCCTTTTCCTCTTCGTCCTCGAGAAACCGTACTCGAACGTTGTTTTCCTTCTTCAGCTTGACGAGCAGAGCGGGATTGTCGGTCGCCTTTCCGTTTTGGATGCCAATCTTGAAGGTGTGGCTTAGAGCCACTCGATAGCGATTGAAGTTCGCGGCGGTCTTGCAGTGTTCAGAGAGCTTTTTGTTGATCTCATCCCGCGTGATTGAAGCTGCCTTTCGGCCTTTGAACCACTCGCCCACGATACGATAGCGATAAGTGCGCACTTTCTTGCCAGTTTTGTTCACAGCTTGGCTCAAACGGGCCTCGGCGGTGACGTCCTTTATAAGGTCGTCGAAGAGAATGTTGGACCCCGGGAAGAATCGCCGTTCGGCAACCTCGGTTTTACGCTTCGCGTACGCCTTGAGCGCCAGGGCCTTAGAAGGTCCGACCCGCTCGGCGCGAATCTTCTTGTTTTGGTCGTTGTAGCGGATGTACCAAATCTTGCCCCTCCGGTACACGCCGCGCTCACCCTTGTCCTTCTTCCACTGTCCGCGCTTTCTGCCCGATTCACTCATTTCTTCTTTCTCCTTTTCCGCTCTCGAAACCTTCTGACGCTTACCGCCACGGCGCAAGGGTGCGAGCAGTACTTCGCGTCGCGCCGCTCTGCCACGAAGTAAGGCGTCACGCAGTTCGGGTTCCCACAAATCCGCGCCCGCCTCTCGACAATGTCCCTCGTGAGCAGGATGGCCACGTAGTCGTACCAAGTAGCCAGCCGCATCACCAGCATTCCTCCCTTCATCTCCCAGTTCACGCGCAGCAGATGCTCGTAGCCTGTTCCTCCCTTGAGTCTGCTGGGGTCCACAAAAAAGCGGTGGTCGCGCTTCTTCCAAGCCTCACGCAGTCGCTCCTGCATCTCGTGAAAGGACGCGAGACGTAGCCAGAAGGGCTCGCCCGGCTCGCCTACTTCTTCGGGTCTCGCGCCTAGGGGCCCGTACTGCTTGAGAAAGGACACAATCGCTTTCTCGCTTGCGAAGCCACCACGTTTAGCGGGGTCGTAACCGAGGTTTGCCAGCGCTACGTGAGGCGGGTCCTTCCACGCCCCGGCGTCCGCGAGACGCGAACCAAGCGTGGACGCTATCTCTCCCTGCTCAATCCGGTGGCCGCCTCGCGGGAGAGGCCAGCCGGGCAAAATGTTGGTTGTTAGTGTGTAATACGATTTCTTCATAGAACATATTATAATAAATCGAGGAAACGCTGTAAATAGACTCCTCATCACGCAATACGCAAATCACCATTTCGTGCATGCTGTAATACGTTTCTTTACAAAATCGTTCACATCGCAACAAACCGCTGGCACTCGACCTCCTTGTAAAAAATAATAATCGGGGAGGCAAAGTACAGCACATGAATACGGACCAAGAGATTACCGTCAACGACGCGCTGCGTCTGACGGGCTACACTCGCCAGCAGGTCTACAACATCCTCGTGGCGAGGCGAGTTGAGGCGCGCAAGCTCGGCCATCAATACCTCATTAACCGCAGGTCCTTGCTTGAGTACCTCAAGCACAGTCGCGGCCCCAAGACGCGGACTAGCAAGGACAGCTAACGTGGCTGGCGGTGAACAAGACCGAGAGGGGATGCCCGTCCCAAAAGAGCCGGTGATCGGCCAGTTGCTCTACAGCATCGAGCAGGCCGCTCGCGTCTTGGGTATTAGCACACGGCTGCTCTGGGCGTTCGTCCAGCGCGGCCAGGTGCGAACACGGCGAATCGGGGCGCGCGTGTTGGTCCACCGCCGTGAACTGGAAAAGTTCGCGCTGCGCGATCACGAGACCCAGTAGGTAGTGCAGCAGCAGAAAGATGAACGGCTTTGAGTTCCTGGAGCTAGGCCGGTTGGGCATCGAGATTTGCATCGAGATTTGAGCCGTAGAAGTAAGAAGTAGAAGAAACCGCAAAAGGAGAATCAGAAAATGCAAGGTCACGTAACGCGCTACTGGCCCGACAAGGGCTACGGCTTCGTCGAAAACGACGACACCGGTGAGAGTTTTTTCTTCCATCGGAGCGATCTGCTCCCTGACGTTCCACCCCCACAAAAGAACCAACCCGTTGAATTCGACGTGGTGCCAAACCGGCGACGCGGCCCGAATGAAATGAAAGCGGTTCGGCTGCGCCCGCTCTCGGCGCGGGAAGTGCTGGGAGGTGCCTCGTGAGCGCCGACACGTTCTGCCCTTACTGCGGGACTAACACGAATCCCGCTTTCAGCGACCACCGCGAAGAGACGTGCGAGAAGAACCCACATCACGAAATTCAATCACTGTCGGAAGCGGAACACCTCAGTGAATGCGAACCCGAACAAGCATCGAGCGGCGAGCCGGAGTCCAACGGCGCTGGCGGCGAGCAACCAACTGCGGGCGGCGAGCCTCGTGACGCGAAGAAGGAGACCCTCCCACCCAAGAGCAAGAAGGCGAGCGGCAAGGGCCAGGAGAAGCAAAGCAATGCCGACCCGCTAATCCGGCGGCTCATGGCCAATGCCGAGCTGGAGAATGCCGTGGCCGAGTTAAACAAAACCTTCTTTGTCGTCGAGGACTTGGGAAACAAGTGCCGTGTCTGCTGGCTCGAAGCCGACCCCGACCTGGGCGAAAAGTATCAGCGATTAGGAGCCCAGGCCTACGACGACTTCGCCAACCGCTATAACAACGTGCCCGTCGTGGTGAGCTTTCGCCAAAACGGCGAACCGATCTACGCGGGAAAGGGACGTGCGTGGCTCGACCATCCTAAACGGCGGCAGTACCGAACGCTCAACTTTTCGCCGGGCAGGGACATTGGACCCGACGTGTTCAACCTTTGGAAGGGTTTCGCCTACGAGCCTAAGCCTGGCGACTGCTCGCTCTACCTCAACTTCATCCGTGACGTGATTTGCAGCGGCAATCCTCTAGTCTACGGCTGGGTGCTATCTTGGCTCGCTCACGCCGTGCAACGCCCCTGGGAGCGAGGCCACACGGCCCTCGTGCTCCGGGGCCAAAAGGGAATCGGCAAGAATTTCTTTGGCGACACGTTCGGCGCGCTGTGGGGAACACACTACATCTCCCTGGTCCACTCCCAACACGTCGTCGGTCGTTTCAACTATCATCTACGCGATAAGTGCGTTTTGTTCGCGAACGAGGCATTCTTCGCCGGTTCGCACGAACACGAAAACATGCTCAAGACGCTCATCACCGAGGAAATACTACCCATCGAGAAAAAGTACGTTGACGTGACGCAGGCCCGAAACTACCTGCACCTCATCATCGCTTCGAATGCCGATTGGGTTGTGCGCGCATCGGAGGACGAGCGGCGCTTCGTGGTGTTAGACGTTTCGGACGCACACGCCAACGACAACCCTTACTTCGACGCAATTGAGCGACAATTGAAGGGCGGAGGTTACGAGGCGCTGCTTCATTGCTTGCGTAACCGCGACATCGCGCACTTCAACCCGCGCGTCGCGCCTCACACCGAGGCGCTGTACGATAACGTGTCCCGCTCCATGAGTGCTACCGAGCAGGCGTGGTACGAATGCCTCTACTCTGGCAGGTTGCCCGGACGCATTCGCGATGACGGAACCGTCGAACTCGTGATCGAAAACTTCATCAGGTGGGCGCAGAAGCACAATCGCCGCTGGGAGCTGAGCGAGCAGGGCGTAGGTGACTTGCTCGGGACGAACCCTAAGGCGCGCAAGCGAACGATGGGTTTTTCCACGAAAAGGGAGAAAAGCAAGCCGCGCTTCAAACTGATCGCGTCGTTGCCTGAGGCTCGTCGGCGGTGGGACACATTTCGCTTTCCCGTCAACTGGCCACCAGCCCCGGAAGGGCAGAAGCCAGAGGAGGAAAGCTGGGAGGGCCGGTCGGTGGAGTACGAGGAGGCATTTTAGGGCCGCGAGCCTCGGGCTTCCAGACCCGGCGAACTCTGTCTACGACTATGGCTACGATTAAGTTGATTTATTTTCAGCGATAAATCCATAGTTCCATACTATCCATAGTTTTTGAAAAAGTATTGGAGATAGAAGCAGTAAGGGCTATATAGACGCCCCGTCTGTATAAAGGGTTGAAGGCCCAAAACTATGGTTTGGTCTGGAACCCTGGATTTGTGATTGAAAACAAAAGGAGGGCTTCCGGTCAGATCCTCCCGCAAGTCTGGAAGGTCTGGCTAGTCTGGCTACGATTCCGAAATCCGGCTAGGTCTCGGCGGCACAATGAAGAGCCTCTTGTGTCTTTGCGAGCCTCACCGAGACACCAATCTGCGCAACGCCGACGAACCTCATAGAGTTGCGTCCCCGCTAACCGTGGCCTAAAGGCCGGTTCTCGTCCTGGCGTACCTGGTTACCCGTTCCGCCGTCGCGGTCCTTATTTGTGGCGTGTTTCGACGCGGTTTTCCGGTGCTCGATGCCACGCCAGAGGGCGCGCCGGAACCAACCGGCGAATCCCCCAACGCGCCGATCTGGCCCAAAATCACTGACTGGGTAGATTATTCCCAGTTTCCGTAGTCAGAAAATGACACCCGTTTAGAACCAACGGATTACGGGATTCCTACCTTAAATCACAAAAAAAGATTTACACCGGTGGCCGCTCCTGCCATGATTACCGTAGAGTTAAGAGTGACATAGTGGGAAAAGAGGAGCGAATCATGAAGCCGGCTTTCGGATACCTGCGGGTTTCGACGGAGGGGCAAACGGTTCGCGATGGGTTCCCCCGCCAGCGGCAAGCCATCCTCGACTTCGCGGCACAGAACGAGATCGAGATTGTCCTGTTCTTTGAGGAGGACGTGTCCGGTGCCGATGATGCTCTGGACCGCCCAGTTTTCTCTGCCATGGTCGGAGCGCTGGAGAATAACGGCGTGAAACACGTCGTGATCGAGAAGCTGGACCGCCTGGCACGCGACGTTCGCGTTCAGGAAAACATCATTTTTAATTTCCAAAAGGCTGGCTGGGACATCATCTCCACGCGCGAGCCCGATCTGTGCAGCAAGGACCCGGAGCGCGAAGCGTTTCGCATCATGCAGGGGCTATTCGCGCAGTATGACCGGAAGAACCTCGTGCGACGCCTAAAGGCCGCCCGCGACCGCAACAGCAAAAAGGCGGGTCGCCGCGTTGAGGGGCGCAAGAAACTGGGCCAGCACCTCGAGGAGCAAATCGCGTTGAACCGGATGCGCGAGCTTCAAGCCCAGGGCCGGAGTTGCTGCGCCATCGCCACGACGCTCAACGCCGAGGGGGTGCGAACGCACAAGCCGAATGGGAAGTGGCACGCCAGCAACGTCGCTCGCCTCTTACGCCGAACGGATTGGAGCAACTACGAAAAATCCACGCCGCCTAGCGCGTGAATAACTTCCCGTCCCGTTTCATAATGAGCCTATAAGCCATTTTTCCACCACGGCTCCTCCATCACCCCGTGTTGAACACCGCCCGTGATTCGAAAGTCCTCTGCGCTTCATCCCCGTGATGGCCTCACGTGTCGGGCAAAGGGCCTATCTTTTCCGAGTTGGGGACCCCGAACCGACCGGCCCGGGGGATTTCTACCCCCTGGTAGGCTCCAAATCCTCGTGTCGGATATACCTCGGGTCAGTTCATTTCCGAATGGGGGGCCAACTTCTAGCCGGTGAAGCCCCCGCCCGAAACCTACTGTCCGAAAAATCCGCCAGGGGGGTAGACAAAAATTTTAATGGACCAGGCGAGGGGTGCCCCTTTGCGAGTACTATGAGCCACATGTCCGGTTAGCCGACTAACCAGGACTTGGCAATAGCGATCTGCCCTAACCATTGAGCATAGCGACTACCATCAATCGTGGAGTAACATGCGGCGGAGTAGAAAGGAGTGCCCGCAAATGCGGCCCTGGCTGATTTTAGGTATCGCTAGTGTTATCTCCTTCGGAGTTTTCTTCGCACAGGGTCACTCCAAAGAGTACCAAGGCATCGGTGATGGCGGACCCGCCAGCAATGCGACGTTATTTGGCCCCACTGGTTTAACAGTCGACAAAAATAATCTGTACATTGTGGAATCAAGTGGTAAGCGCGTGCGACGCGTCAATTTGAAAACTGGAATTATCACTACGGTCGCAGGCGGCGGCACACAATGCCTCGAATGGAAGACTGAGACTCCACCACCGCCCGGGTGTTTAGGTTGGCCACAAAGAGTCGCCGTAGACTCTGACGGGCGCGTCTTTGTGACTGACCAATGGGCCCCGCGAGTCATTAAACTGGGAGCGAAATCAGATACCTTCAGAACGGTTGTGGGCGAAAATCCAATTCCCATTTCTGATTCTGTGCAAACTCAGAGAGCACAACTAAGTTGGCCCGCAGGGATTGCAGTTGACCCAACTGGCGGCCTGTTTTTTGTCGACCATACGGCGCAAAGGGTCTTTCGTTTTGGGCTCATGGATGGCTCGCTAAAAACCATCGCGGGCACCGGAAACAAAGGTTTCAAGGGAGACGGGGAACCAGGCAGTAGAGCGGAGTTCCGTTTCCCGGAGGGTCTTGCCAGAGACAGAAATGGAAATCTGTTCATTGCTGACTACGCAAACTGCCGCATCCAGCGCATCGACGCAAGCACTGGAATTGCTACGACACTGACGGGAACGGAAAAGGGCGGCTCCACCTGCGAAGGTCGAGAGGACGGCTGGGAAGGCCTGGATACGCCGACTGATGTGGCCGTGGACCAAAATGGAAATATTTTTTTTGTCCTACCTTGGCGCGGACGGGTCCAACAATTTGACTCGATGACGGGCGGCATTACTACTGTCGCTGGAAACGGGGAGTCGGGATTGAGCGGTGACGGAGGACCAGCAACGGGAGCCAGACTCCATTTTCCTAAGGGCATTGCCCTTGACCAGAGTGGAAATCTCTACATTTCGGATACCGAGAACAATCGTGTCCGCCGGGTCAATTTGAAAACAGGAATCATCACGACAATCGCTGGCAACGGTCCGGTCTCAGGTGACCAGATAGAGTAGGTGACTTACTAGACGCGGTTGCGTCAAAAGGAAGCATAGGTCCTGATTAACGCGGTTACCGGACAAGTGGGTACTAGTAATTAATCAAAGAAAATTATTTGCGACCTTCCCGCCTTGGTATACATTTTCAATATACGGTGCCGCTGACGGTAACGGCGGGCCGTACCTGCGGATTGCAGTCCAACCCCACTCGACAGGCAAGCTAGAAATGGCCGAACGCCGGGATCGCCGCGAGGCGGTCCTCATTCATCTTCCGCACCAGCTCAAGCGTGACATTACGCGCGTGGCACGAGAAAACCGACGCAGCCGTGTGCGTGAGATCGAGGTAGCTATATCCAGCCACGTCGCGCGCCTGTCCCCTACTCCGCATGAACACACCAGCACAGGAGCGAGCGCATAGCGATTCGCTCCCGCATGTTACCCATCATGAGGCTGCATCATCCGAGGAGCGAGCCGCGCGACTCCTCCTCGATGCCCTCACTCGTTTTATCCCCGACCGCGCCACGCGCTACGACTTCGCGACCAAGCTGTGCTACGGGCTGAGCATCGTTGCCGACATGCGCGTCAAGGAAACGCTATTCAAGGTGCTAGCTAGGACATGAACGCAATAATCATCTCCGGCAAGCTCATCGCCGCACCGAGCTTCGTACGCCTACCCAACGGCGTCGAAAAGTGCGAGTTCGCGATTAGCACGAACGTCCCGCGCGGAACCATGGAACTTTCCTGCGTGGCTTACGGCAAGCAGAGCGAAAAATTAGGCGGCCTGACGGAGGGCGAAACGGTTCTCGTCACGGGAAAGCTCACCGACCCCGGCTTCGCCGTGGTCACGAGCGTGGAGCGGCTTTGAGTGTCGTGCGCTACACCAATGAAGAGCTCGAGATGAGACGTCGTGCGCAAGCCGTCCTCGACGACGCGACGGCTGGCGACTGGCATTGCAAGCGCGCAATGGGCGACCTGAAGCGGACCGAAAAAGCGGCGCGTGCGCGAGCCGCGCAGCGCGAGGCGCAGGAGGCCAAGCCCGCAACCGCTCCGCCCCGCATCAAGTCCACCTGGGAAAGTGACCGCGACTTTACGGAGCGGCAGCGCGCCGAAGAATTTCTGGCCGCCATCGGTGGCACACCCGCCACCAAGTCCGAAGCCCCGGCACAAACCGACGCGCCAGCCGCGAGCGTCGCGCCTCGGGCCGAGACTCCACAACCGGAAAAATTCTGCGAGCGCTGCCGGGTCCCGTTCGACGTGTGCCACTGCGACAAACCCAAACCGACGCGCGACGAGCTAGCCGCCGTGTCCGCAAAGGATGCAGCCGAGAACGCCGAGTCATGCGACGACCTCACGCCGTGTCCGCTGTGCTTGATTCCGCGCGGGCGGTGTCATCACAGCGGGCGGCGCAACCCCGCAGCGGATATCAGCTTTTTGCAGGCCCAGATGATCGGCAGGAGTTAGGAGGATACAAGCATGGAGTCTACGCCTTGGGGGGCTTCCCCCAGCACGAGGAAATTGCCAACCGTTGAGGAGGCGCGAGCACGCGCCGTTGACGACCCGCGCACGCCGTACCACTCGCGCTTCGAGCACTTCCGAAACGAGAACTTTACGGGAACCATCTGGCGGGAGGAGAGGCATCAGGCGACCGTTACGAACCGGGACACGGAGGAGCGCAAGGTCCTAACGGCCCCGTCCGCAGCGGCGCTAGGCGACCAGATCGCGTGGGAGCAGCAGGGGTTGCTGGCCGCGCGCCACCAAGCGGAGGTCACGCTGGACCCGGCGCGAGCGGTGTGGGTCGCTGAGATCGTTTATTTTGACGGCGCGTCCGAGCGCGCCGAGGCCGCGACGCACGACGACCTGCTACTGACGTTGCTCTCGTGGAAGGCCCGCACCACGGCGACCGAGCACGAGCTGGCCGCGCCACCCCCGCCTCTGGAGATTTGGGACGACGAAACGCGACACGCGTGGTTCTTCAAGGACGCGGTGGGCGAGCAGTACCACGCGACGCCGGAAAACTACCGCAGGCTGACGGCGTGGCTGCGCAAGCGAGGCCTCACTCTCACCTGTCAAAACCTGCTGGCAGCATTTCACGACCTAAACGACCGCCGGGAACTGGAGGAAGCATGAATAGTCAGCACTGGATTAGCGACATCAACTGGGAGTCATCGACGCACCGGGGGACGATTCGTCAAATAACACTCGGCGGGCTGGGCCTATTTGGCTTCGTGACGGTCGGCACCAATAAAAAGGACGGTAAAAAAACGAAGCTGCTCAAGGCCCCGACCCTGGCCGAACTGCGTACGAAGTTGGCGGGCGCGTTCCCGCAGGACTACCGCGAGGTTCCCGCCGGTGAGCACGAGGCAGACGCCGCCGAGCGGGAGCAGCTGCAAGCCATGCTCGACGCGGACGAACTGCCGGTTGGCCTGCGCGGGCGGGCCGCGACGCTCGGCCTAAAGGCCGCGCCCAACGGGACCGAGCTGGAAACCGCGGGACCAACCTTCACGCCGACGGACGACGCCGTGTTCCTCGCGTGGATGAACCGTGAGCCGCAGCGCGAGTTTTTCTCCGGCTCCCACCCACGGCGCAAGCAGCACAACATGGAGCAGGTGGTCCGCTACGTGGCAACCCACCGCGACGCGCCGCTTACCCTGCCCAAGCTTGACCGTGCCTTCGCGGCGCTGGACGCCATGCAGTGCATCCAGCGCGAGGGCGTCATCCACCGGGCAGCGGGACCCAACATCGGGGGGCACGCCAAGACATACGACCATGCGCGAGACCCCTCGTTGGCCGCGCCGCGCCGCTACACAGAGGCGGAGTTGCTCGCGGCGAGCAAGAAGTTTCCGATGGGCATGACGATCACGCTCGACAGGGCCGTCGGGGTCCTGGGGGACGAGGCGCTGGCACGCGCCGTTTGCGATTACTGGGCCAACCGAAAGGTGTGAGGAGGAAGCAATGTCGGCACGAAACAACGGGGCAGATTTTCAGCGGGACGTCGCTGCCCGCTCGACGAGCAAGAACTATTACGTGGCCGCTCCTAATTCGGACGGCACGGTGAAGGTCACGAAGAACGGCGTGACGCTTCACCCGCGAGTTTTCTACGCCGGAACCGGCGGCGCGCTCACCGACGCCAACCCGACGGGTGATCGCGTGATCATCATTGACCCGAACGGGATCATCGGGTTTGCCGACGCGACGGTTTACCTCAACACCTTGGCGTAGGCTGGGCCACCGGTGACGCGTGAATAATATCGAGTCCGTGTGGTCCGATGAGGCTCGACCCGTGTGCGAGAAAGCGCCGCGACCCAAGGCGCTGCTCTCCGCGCGCGTCAAGACGAGCATCTCCAACTTCGACGTTATCCGCGCGTACGTTTACGGCGACGCGAGCACACAACAGCGAATCGAGGAACATGGCCGATCAAACGCCGACTTCATACGCTCCCTCATCCGAAGATGAGCTGGCGAGGCACGAGCGCCTCGTCCACTTCGCCGTCAAGCGCTACGTCCGCATCTTTCCGCACTTGGCCGACGACATACTTCAGGAGGCCCGCATCGCGCTGGCCCACGCCATCAACACTTACGATCCCGCGACGGCACCGACGTACCGCGATTCGAGCCTCGCGACCCTGCGCATCACGTTTGGGACGTACGCGACCCGGCAGATGCGGTGGCGCGTGCTGAACTTCCTAAACCGTCTCAAGGTCAGCAAGGACGCTCATACGGTCGGGCTGGACGAGCCAACGGGCGAGGGCGACGACGCGACTCGCGCCGACCAGTTCGACGCGCAGGCGGCGGCGCGCCAAACGTCCGAGGGCGTCGCTGACGAGAACCTGCTCAAGCGAATCCACGATCTCCGTTTCGCCGTCACGCACTGTCGGGGCCTCACCCGCACCGAGCGCAACGTCGTGAAAAAGTTCCTAGAGGTTGGGAGCGTCGAGCGCGCCGCGCTAGCCCTCTACCGGACGCCGCAATCCGTGTCCCAGACCCTGAAGCACGCGGTCGTGAAGCTGCGGAAACACCTCAACCTGTCGGGACAGTAGCGATGCTGTCTTCCCCCTGCTCACCAGAGGACCTCGCGTGCGCCGGAGTGGCGGGGGCGGTTCTCAGTCGTCCATGCCCTTGGAACACCTGTGTTGTATATTATTTACTAGGTAGGTGTGGGTTACGGGACTACCGCTCTCGGCAAATCCTTGCAATTATTCAAGCTTGTTATACCATCAACCTTCCGTTCATTTGGGTGAATGGTGGGTGTGCAACTCTCGGCTCTCGGACGGAATACGCTTATCCAAAAGTGCTCGGTTGAAACATGACTCGACGAGTGGATAGCGCCTAGGTGACTCAAAACATTGCTCCAAACGGGCGCGCCGATTGGCCCAGAACGTGCGGTTAAGGCTACGGGTAAGTTTGTCCCGACCCCTTGTGTGAGTCGCGTTGGTACCGTAGGCCAAAGGAAACTGTGACATGTCGCTTGGAATTGCCATCAAAGGGCCTGAGGGCGTGGTACTTGCTGCTGACAGCAGGGTCACCATGTTCACTCAGTTCCAGCCGATACCTAATCAGCCACCCATGCTAATTCCCTCAACCTTCGACCACGCAACAAAACTGCTGAGGATGAGGAATAAAAAGCAGAACCATGTCGCTGCGATTACGTTCGGGGCGGGGGCGATAGGTATGCAGGCACCCAGAACTGCACGCAGTTACATGCCGGAACTTGAAGGAGAACTGGGTGACGCGGAAAGAATGACTGTTGCCGCGTTCGCATTGGTTTTGAGTGACTTTTTCGGCAAGCGCTGGGCAGAGAGCGGCATGCCCTTTAACCTCGGACAACAAAACGATATGTTCTTCTACGTTGCCGGATATGACGAGGGCGACCCGTACGGCAAGGTTTTTACTTTCTCGATCCCGACAGCTCCTAGTCCTACGCTTGCAATCCCGGACGGACAATTTGGAGCAGCGTGGGGCGGTCAGAGAGAAATAACTGACCGACTGATACAAGGATTTGATCCACAGGTCCCCGCGTTGGCGGAAGACATACTCGCTATTCCACCGGCGCAAAGGAACCCGGGAGTCCTTTACGAGCAGCTCCGAACTAGGGTCGGCGCGCCGATACCTTGGCAGTTTCTGCCGCTCCAAGATTGCGTAGACCTTGCCATGTTTCTGGTGAGGACCACCATCGCGTATCAGCGATTCACTGTAGGTATCCGGGGCGTTGGGGGTGCGACAGACGTCGCGACTATTACAAGGGATGGGGTCAATGATGTCCAAACCAAACAAATTTCTGGCGAAAGAGAGCATCCAACTGGAAGGAGTCGAACAGTATGATTAAGAATCCGATCAATCAAGGCACCAATTCTGCCACGACGCTGGATTGGCTCAATACTACCAAGGAAATGAAGCTGAGTGCGTTTGACCCCTCGGTTTTGGCTAACCTGCAATTGGTCGAACCAGGTGAGGCGATAAACATGTCACCCATGGAACGAGCGAGGATGAACCGCGCCATGCCCGGAATCAACACGGTTCCGGAGCGTCTCTAAGTGTGTTTGCGGCTCAACACGACAATCCACCGAGTCTGCGTCAAGGCGACATCATTGCAAGTGTGTTCTTTCCGCTGACACGGCCGGGCCATCTCAAATTCCTCGCCACTTACGCTTCCGGCACTGACACAAACATCCGTCTGGAGCCATTCATTGAAGTGCCACCAGGGTCAAGGAAGAGCTACGCTCAGTCAATTTCCCACGGCGTAATAGCCCACGGGGCGGTGATCAGCCAGTGTTGCGATCTCGATAGGAAGCATCCAAGGTCGAGTTTTTCTCTCTGTAGGTTGATCCCGTTTGAGCAGGCCCGATTTAAGAACGTCGAAGCGCTAAAGAATAACATCGACCCATGGGGGCCAGAAAACCCGCATTTCCAGTTTTTCTATTTCGGGGCAATCGACGGCTTAGACGGAGAGCATCTGGCTGACTTTGGGTTACTGACGAGCTTCGGTTGGACCGACTACGACCTAATTCTTCGCAAGAAGGTTCATCAGCTCGACGCCTTAAACCGCAACAAGTTTCGGGTAAAGGCGGGAGCATTCCTCGGAAGGCCCACAGATGAAGACAGGTTGGCAGGACTCGCAAATCCTTACGAGGCTGTCACTCCTACCCGCCCGGGCCTGTTCACCCGCGTTCGCAATTACTTCCGAAGTTAGGTTCGGGCCGAACCCACCACGCATCATCACCCTCGACTTCAATTTCAAGCTGATCCCCGTCCACGAGGCCCCAGGTCTGCCGTAGGTGAAGTGGGCTGACTAGCTCAATGACATTCGCTCCAATTCCTCCCGGCTGCTCGTGGGAGTCCGGTCGCATGATAATCATCTTGTACCCTCGAACCCGGCAGCGTTGCAGCTTGAGCCGTTCTCCAGTGAAATATTCATGAGGTTCGATAGTTGAGTCGGCGCGCACGATGTAATCGGATGGAAGCGTAACGTTAAGAGTGCCCGGAGCCATGCTCGGCAGGCCGGTGCGAGAAAGTAGCAGCGTCTCGACCGTTTTCAGGTTCGGCGTGGCGGCGTGGAAGCGAGAACTGACTGCCCCTCGAAGTGTTTGCATGGCCGTAGCCTGTCAGTTGGACGAGTGTCGACGTTGGAGCACATATCCGTGCTCCATAAGCCATTGTTTGCTCTGGAGTTGCTTTACAGTCTCGGCGCAAATTTTCCAAATGGGCCGGTGAACTTGGTTTATGGATACGTCTTTCACCCACTCCTCATGCTCGGTTATGATCCGCGCAGTTATTTTTGTGATCCGAACTCGGAGCGGTTTCACGTTCTCGATTCCGGTAAGTGTCCAGCACTAATCATTTCCGATTGCGCGTTATCACCTAAATCTAATGATATCAGGCCCAGTGTGGAATCAACCCGAGGTACATTTCATTCGCTCCAACGGATTTCCCCTTGCTATCCTTCCTGCTTCTAGCGTATGTTTCCAGCCCTTCATCATGTTGGAGAAAATCATCCGACGCCCCGAGGCGTTGAGGCGACATCAGGCTGCCCCTCTACGGAGGGAGCGAGAAGAATTTCTCACACACCTTGCTCGTGGTGGACGGAGCCGTGGAAAACTCCGGGACGCCTCAATGTACATAGTTCAATTTGTCGAGCGGGCCAATTTCCGAAGAATGCGTCGCGTTGATCTATCCGAAATTCGGCGCTCTGCCGAGAACTGGCGCAGGAGAAATCCCACGTATCCTGCTGGTGCTCAAGCAAGAAAGCATTACTTGCGATACGCAAAAGCGTGGCTGAAGTACCACAACAAATTGATCGAGCCTCTCAAATGGAACGATCCTAAGGATCGTAGAGTGGCTGCCTTCGCAAAGCATCTGCGTGTTGAATTGGGATTCGCCAGCCGGACGATTCAGAGCAGAATCTGGGAGTTGAACTGCTTTCTAAAATGGTTGGAAGAGAGACAGCTGCTTCTTACTCAAATCACGACAGCCGACGTTGAGAGATATATTGACTCGAAAGCAGCCATCGGATGGTGCGGGAGCACAATTGCCGCACATACTCAGAACCTGAAAGTGTTCTTTCGCTTCGCTGAGCGACGAAGATGGTGCCGAAAGAGACTGAGCCCGGGAATATTCGGGCCTATTCTGGATCGCCGGAACAACGTGAGAAAAGGCCCGTCGTGGGTCGATGTTCGGCGACTCATAGATAGCGTCGGTACAGACAATCCGAACGATCTCAGGGCTCGTGCGGTGCTGCTCTTACTTTCCATGTACGCCCTTCGAGCAAGCGAGGTCTACAAACTGAATCTGGCAGATGTGAACCTAGACGAAAACCTACTGACCATTCGGCGTAGCAAGAATAGATTGGTTCAGCGCTTTAACATATTGCCCGAAGTATATGTCGCACTGCAGGCATACATTCGGAAAGGTCGCCCGAACAGCCGGTGTCCTCGACTCTTCCTAACCTTGAAGCGTCCCTACGGGCCAATACAGCAGGCGTCTCTCTACAACATTACAAAGAACCGGATGCTGAAACTTGGCATCGTTTCCGTAACTTACGGACCACACAGCCTTCGCCATGCGTGCGCGACTCATTTATTGGTTTCGGGAACTCCGGTTGGAAAGGTTGCGAGTTTATTGGGACACAACACGACCAGATATATTGGACAGTATGTCAAACATTCTATCGACCAATTAAGGGTAGTGTCCGATTTTAGTTTGAAGGGCTTGTATGCTGCTATCTGAGGGGGCTGAGGCATACATTCGCAGAAAACAGTTAATGGGACGGAAGTACGACCACTGCGGAAAAGAGTTGCGAGCTTTTGTGCGACTGTATCCAACGCTACATCTTTCCGATTTGCGCACTCGGCACGTACAACACTTTTTGAACCACCGGCCGCTTTGCCGGGGGACTTGGATAGGTAGATATATGAGATTGCGCGCATTCTTTTCCTACTGGATTTCGAGAGGGCAGATGATTGCGCTTCCACTGCCTGCTCCTCGTAGACCCGGACACCGAAGCTTCGCTCCGTATATCTTTACGCCTCTTCAGATGCGAAACCTGTTGGCGAAAGCACCGCAAATCCAGTCACGCAAACTTTCCGAGGTGACGCCAGAGATGTTTCGGACTTTGGTCGTTTTTATTTACGCCACGGGCTGCTGGATAGGCGAGGCCCTTGTCTTGAAATGGTCTGATCTTGACTTTAAGGATGACAAAATCGCCATAAATTCTCGTGCCGGCGCTAGTAGAGAAATCACCATTGGAACCGACCTGAAACGGCTACTGGTCCGTCATCGAAAGCTATCAAGTACTGAGTTCGTCTTCGCCACCAAAAGTGGGCGTCAAGTCAGTTACCAGCGAGCCAAAATTCACTTTCGACGTGTGCGCAAACTTGTTGGGATACGGCGAACGGACAACTTCCGGTACGAACCGAGCTTTCGCGACTTGCGTCATACATTCGCCGTAGAACGGATCGTGGAGTGGTATCGGAAAGGGATCGATATCGAGCTAATGCTCCCTCGTCTTGCCCACTACATGGGGCTTTTCACATGCACGATAACGGAGCGGTATCTCCCACTCGTCCCCCAGCACTTCAGCAAACAGCTCGACCGGCTTTCAAAGGTATCTGGCGAGCCAGCAGAGCAATTAACGCGCTAATCGGAGTAGTGTGTACTGGAACGAACTTGCTCGGTTTTCCGATGCGCTTCTACCCGCCTCGAACCAGGCTTGCCGCCGCCTGACGTTTTCCCTGGTCCTACCCGCTGCAGAAACGCTCTGGCAGTCGGAAGAAACGACGAGCCCTGCTGCCCCGTGGTTTCCCTGACCGTGCGGCCCGCGCCTCGGACCTTTAGGTTGCCTCGTTGCCATTTTCACAAAAAGAGAACCGGCCAGGAACGTTGTCAATGCCGCAACTGCCAATACCGCGGGGACTAAGGGTCTCCTGTGAAGGCATCACCCACAGGTTTCTACAGTGAGCGGGACCTGACGTCCGAGGACGTTGAGCGCCTGTCGCAGTTTGCTGATTTCATTTCAAGCCATCTTAACTAGACACCGACTCACCCGTCCCAATAACAACTTGCATCGGGTAAAGCGTAAAGTAGAATTTTCTCCTCATCAACACTCTGGGTCCGGGAGGAATCATGCCATGGACACGAGAAAGCTACTTCCCACCCTCGCTTTTGTTCTCATAGCGGCTATCGCGCCAGAGGATCGCACGCACACCTCGAACCCACCAGCTCTAACTGAGTACGTGTGTCTAGACACTGCCGTAAAGGGGGAGTCCGCGAATGGGCGAGGCACAATCTTTGCGCTATCGCAGATGAGGCCCGGCGAATGCGAGAGTGTGGTCATGCCCTCGCCGCTGTTCCAAGCTGACCGAGATCTGCTCTATGCGATGCGGGCCGACGCCTCTAACGTGGAGGCTCTTTATGAAGCGGACGAAATCAGGGTGGCTTCAAATGAGGAGAGAACGTGGGCACCCATGATCGCGCAGGGCGTGGCAAATTTTCGCCGAATGCGAGGTCAATTTTGCTCGCGGCATCCCGATATGTTTGTGTACGACCTCAAGGATGATGGAGAGCGCGCTTCGCCAAGAGCGTGTGTCGAATAATCTCATTGGGCGAGCCTCGGGCCTGTATCACTTGCTGTTACACTTCCATCGCGCATCCAGTGCAATCGCATGCCAAGGGGTGCAAAGGAATCTGTTTCAGATCAATGGGTTAGGTTGCATCGGATTGCATGAGATTGAACCGCATGACGGTTTTTAGGACTTAAAATCCTCCGGGGATTTTTCCTCATGTGGGTTCGACTCCCACCCCGGGCACCATTTTCAAGACATGCCGTCCCGGTTGTACCGGGATTTCGGCTACTGGCTCAGACGCCAGCAAAGCGCCTCAAGTTCGACTCCCACCGGTCACCAATCTTTTCTGTTGAAACTGGATGAGTTCCTGAATCGTCGTTCCCAATGTACTCCGCGCGTACCTTGCCAGCCCAAAAGTGGGGGTTTTTGGCAGGCAAGTTGTCGAACTGCCGCCAGTAGTACCTTGATCCTGCCTGGCGCCAACGACTGATCTTCAGAATGGAAAGAGAGGCGTGACTCTGAGCAATGCCCGACATCTCAGGAGTTACGACGCGCCGCCAGTGATAGCTTCCCGCCGGGCCATGTCCGCGATGATCGTGCGCGAGCCCATGTACAGCACAAACGCGAGCGCTGTACAGAGTACAGGAATAATCAGCATGGCTTGCTGAAGGCCAGTGGCGCGGAAACTTTCCGTGACCGTGGCTGAACCCGCCAACGCCGCTGCGCGATGCGCCAACATATCGCTCAACTTTCCGGTGAGCAGCGGTCCGAAAGACGCGCCGCACATGTACATTGCCATAAAATAAATCGCCATCGCTGCGCCGCGCTGGTTCGGGGACACAATGTCCTGTATCGCCGAGTACACCAGCCCGTAGTACGTCGTGAGAGCGGCGTATGTCAGCGCCAGGAACGCCATGGCCACGAACAAAGAGCCCGCGGACTGAAGAATTCCCACGCATGCAAACGGAATGGCCACTAAAGCCATGATGGCGGCGCAGAGCAGGCGGCCGTCTTTGCGGCGCTGGACGATGAAATCGCCTAGAAAGCCCGCAACAGTTCCTCCGCTCAAGCCTCCGGCTAGATAGATGACGCCCGTGGCGATGCCGGATTTCGCCAGCGACAGGCCGTGGACGCGACTCAGAAACGCCGGCAAGAAAGTTCCGATAGCATACATGCTGAAATTCAGCAGCGCACCGGAGGCGATGATCCACCACAGCGTGGGGATGCGCAGCACACTCCACATCGAGCCAGGTGCCAGTGGCGTGCGATGGCTCTCACTGGCGCCGCGCTCCGGTTCCTGGAGCATCAGTAAAGCGGGGACCAGCAGCAACGCCGGGACCGACGCAAATACCATCGCCGCTCGCCAGCCATACGCCTGTGCTATCGGGCCGCTGAAGAAAAAACCCAGCGCGCCGCCGACTGGCACCCCGAGCATGAAAAGCGCGAGTACTCGAGAGCGTTTGGTCGGTGGAAACAGATCGCCGAGCCAGCTCGTCGCGGTCGGCGCGCAGGCGGCTTCCCCTACCCCAACGCCTACACGGGAAACGAACAGTGTTGCGTAGGTGGTGGCCAGGCCTGCCGAAGCCGTCATCACGGTCCATATGACCACTCCCCAAGCCAGGAGCTTTTTGCGGCTTGCCGAATCCGCGATGCGCCCAAGTGGCACGCCGAAAATGGCATAGATCCAAATGAAGGCGCTGCCGAGAAGGCCGATCTGGCTGTCGTTGAGATGGAACTCCTTGCGCATAGGTTCGACGAGCGCGCCGGGGACGTGGCGGTCGTAGAAATTGAGGATATTGATGGCGAAGAGCACCACCACGGAGAGCCACAGATTCTGCTGTTGGGTCTTTGCGATGAGGTCGTTCCTACTGGGCAGAAAGCAAGGCGGCCCAGAATGCGCAGTGATGTGACGCGGCGAAATCGGTTTCCTGCACCGGCGATGGCGGAATCAGCGATTGGAAATTGCCGACGATCGGGTTGAATTCCTGCCAGACGGGCACGCCGGGACCATTGGGGTTTCCAGATTTGGCGAAGTTGGTCCAATAGTGTTGCATGGCGCTGGCGAGCAGCAGTTGTTGAGCGTTGAGCGGCGGCCGCGGGACACTGACGGGCAGAGCGAAAAGATATTGAAGCTCGGAAGCGTGGGCCGCGGCGTATGGGAACGAAACCGGGGGCAGGAAATCCTGCGGCGCGTTCTCGTCGTTGAACTCATACGTGGAGAGCGCGATGTGCTGAGACATCGAGAGGTCGGCGCCCAAAGCCGGGCAGGCAAAAACGGCATCCGTGCCCGCCGTTGCGAAGGCAATATCCGCGGAAGGATAACTGGCGAGGGGATACTGCGCGGCGACGAGTGGAGCTGCGGGTCCGACCAGGGTGGCGAGAGCTCCCTCGTACGCCGTCTCGTTGTTGGCGATGGGGCCGGCGGCGGTGAGGTCGAAATCGAGCGCCGTGAAGAGCCGCCATTCATCGTGATTGGTGCCCTGGATCACCGGAACATGGTGGAACTGTCCGGTGGCGAGCGCGGTGTTCAGCGAAAGTGGGAAAAACTCCCCGTCGATATTAGGCGTGTATCCGGCAAAATTTTCGTTGGCCAGGATGGTGGTGACCGGAAGCGCACGGAGGCAGGCTGCGGTCTGAGCGCTGCAGCCAGCCGCGGCGGCGAATGCCGTACCAACAGCTTCGGCGGCGGCAAGAGTCTGAGTGTTCAGTGCATAGGCCCCGCTCTCGATGATGGCTTTGTGAAATAAGCCCTCCGAGGAAGGTGAGGCGAGCTGCGAGAAGACGCTGAGGCCCCCCGCGGATTCGCCGAAGATGGTCACGTTCAGGGGATCGCCGCCGAAGAAGCGGATGTTGTCGCGAACCCAGCGGAGAGCGAGTTGCTGATCCATGAGGCCATAATCACCAGCGGAATTGGGATCGCTGTCGCGGTCCCGATCCGGATCGGTCTTTTCCCCGGCAAAAGCGGAATGAGCGAGAAAACCGAGAGCCCCCAAACGGTAATTGATGGTCACGACGATGACCCCGTCTTGTACCAGCGCTGTGGGATCGTAGTCGTTACTTTCACCAGTGACGAGGGCGCCGCCGTGGATCCAAACCATCACGGCGCGCGGGTGAAAGAAAGCATTGGAGTCGGGTGTGAAAACATTGAGAAAGAGACAATCCTCGGTGACGGACGCGATGCCGAACGGCGAGGGCGGCTGTGGACAGTGATTGGCAAACTGCGTAGCCTCCAGCGGTGCGAACCACGGAGCGTGAGGAACCGGCGGACGCCAGCGCAAATTGCCCACCGGAGGCGCGGCGTAAGGAATGCCCAGGAATTCACGGACGCCGGCGGAGGTGACCGAGCCGCGGACGGGGCCACTGAAGGTGAGGACCAACGGTGTCTGTTCCTGCGCATGAACGACTGGAGGCACCGAGGAAAAAGCGGCGGCGGCAAAGAGAACGACTGGAAGCAAGGCGAGTTGCTGCGAATGACGAGGCTTCATGGTTTCCTCTCTTACCGGGGAATCACTGCGTCGGGAGCATGCGGCGAGTTCCCCCAATTACCCACGTTCAGGCGCGGCAGGGACGGAATTGTGAGTGTTTATATCATTATTTTGTTACTGTCAACAAAAGGATTTCATGCAGGCATAGTCACTGGTGTCGCCCTCTTCGAAGCCCTCCGCCAGCGCCACAGCATGCGCAATCAGTGGTCGGATATCAACAATCAGAAAGAGATAATGTTTGCTAGCTTGCAGATCCTCCGCAGGCGTGTTTGCCGGATCCGCACAAGGCTTTTCAATCGAAAGTTTTCAAATTGCGGTTACCCGCGCTGTCGGGAAATGTCCTGTGCAATCTTTAGGGTAAAGACCGGATTGTTGCGGGGATGTGCCTCCGCTATCGTCCGACCATGTTCGAATTTCCGATCGTCAGTCGAGCAGTTTGAACGGCGCGACGAGCATCACGGGAACGAGGACTTGTAAATATCAGGAGCCACATGGAAATGGGACTCCAATGGCGGTAGCTTTTCTGGGGGATGGAATGAGCGCGCGGAATCATCCTTGGCCGTGGTACGCGATTCTGACCAAAACCGGCCGGGAAAAGAATGCGACACTGTTGCTGGAAAACTCTGGTTTTGAATGTTACCTCCCAGTCAGCAAATCCCGCCGCAGGTGGTCCGATCGCGTGAAAGAAATTGACGTACCGCTGTTCCCGGGATACCTGTTTTGCCGGATGAATCCGAATGACCGGTTGCCGGTTCTGATTACGCCGGGCGTGGTGCAAATTGTCGGCAGAGGGAAGACGCCGATTCCGATCGAAGAGCACGAGATTGGGGCCATCAAACGGGTGGCCAGCAGCGGACTCCCGGCGATGCCGTGGCCGTACTTGCAGGTAGGCCAGACGGCCCGGATTGAGGAAGGGCCATTGCAGGGATTGAGCGGAATCGTGGTGAAAATCAAGTCCGGATTAAAACTCGTACTCTCCGTTCAGTTGCTGCAGCGCTCGATCGCCGTGGAAATCGATCGCGACTGGATTCGCGCGACGCACGCCGCCGGAACCGCGGAACATCAGAATGCCGCACAAGTGCTGAACCTGGCTGCCGTTTAAAGAATTCAACCGGAGTTCGCCCAGAACCCCGGACAACCGTGTAGCGAATTGCTGTGCACGGCAATAACAGGCCGGAACTACGCCCACCAACTCCGGCCGGTAAAAATCCTCCCTCCCAGCGGATTCCGAGAAGACCATGCAATTTCTTGTATTCATCGCCGCGCTGTTGCTTTCCGCGTTGTTCACGCGCCTGGTTCGCGATTACGCCAACCGGCATGGCTGGGCCATGCCGCCCGCTTCGGATCGTCACATTCATACGCGGCCGGTCCCGCGGCTGGGTGGAGTCGCGATTTTCCTGACGCTCTGGTGCATCGCGCTGCTGGCGCACTGGGTGCCGGAGCATTTCGGGATGAATGAATTTCCGTTGTCGCAGCTGACGGTGAAGATCCTCGGGCCCGCAACGATCATTTTTCTGCTCGGGTTGATTGACGATTTCTGTGACATCAGCGCCTACACCAAGTTTTCCGTGCAGGCACTGGCGGCGGTTTTGTTGTATTGCAACGGGATAGGAATTTCTCAGTTGACGATTCTCGCCGGCCACCCGCACCTCGGATGGCTCGTGGGTCTTCCGCTGACAATCCTCTGGGTGCTCTGGATTACGAACGCGTTCAATCTGATCGACGGGCTTGACGGGCTGGCTGCCGGTTCGGCGCTGCTTTCCACATTGGTGAGCTGCGTTGTGGCGATGGTCGGTCATAACGAAGTGGTCTTGGTCATGACGCTCGCACTGGCCGGTGCGATCGGCGGGTTTCTGCGCTACAACTTCAATCCGGCTTCAATCTTCCTGGGCGATTGCGGGAGCCTGCTGATCGGATTCCTGATCAGCGCGATTGCCATTGCAGGTTCGCACAAAGCTCCGACGATGGTGGCGGTGGCGATCCCCATCGTTTCGCTGGGGCTTCCGATCCTGGACGTAACGTTTGCGGTGCTGCGGCGATTCCTGAGCTACAAGCGCCTCTTTGCGCCAGACCGCGAGCACATTCACCACAAATTGCTGGGCCGGGGAATTTCGCACCGGCAGACGGTGCTGTTGCTGTACGGCGTGAGCGCCTGCTTCTGCCTGTTCAGCCTTTTGCTGCTGAATCCTGGAGGCGCCGCGCTCGCGGCGGTCCTGCTGGTGGTCGGGATCGGTGTGCTGATTGGCGTGCAGCAATTGAAGTATCACGAGTTTCTTGAGTTGGGCCGCGTGGCCAGCCGCACTCTGAACCAGCGCCACGCCATTGCCAATGGCATCAGCATGCGGCGGACGGCGGACCGCTTGGAGACATGCACCACATTTCCGGAGTTTTGCCAGATCTTGCGGGAGTGCCTGGAGCCGATCGGATTCGACGGTTTCGGACTTTACCTTTCGACTGGAATGCCGGCGGATACGTTGCTTGGTCCGTTCAAGATGGTCAGCCGTTCCAAACTGCAATATTTTTGGGATCAACCGCCGGAACCTTGCGATGCCAACTGGAGTTTGACGTTCAGCCTGACGAAACGTAATGGAAAATCGCTGGGCGGGTTCACATTGTACCGGAAGAATTTCGCGTCCCCACTCTGGATGGACCTGGATGCGTTCACGACGACTGGATTCTCCAACGCGGTCGAGGCTTGCGTTGAAAATATGCAAAGCGCCTGGCCGGGCCGCGCCGAAGAGGAACAGAACAAGAAGCCAGCTTACGAACCGGCCAGCGGAGCGATTCGTCCCGGGTTTCGCCATGCTATTCCGGCTCGAAGCTCCAGTTGAAAATCGGCGTTGATCCGGATTGCGGCGAGAACAGGGCCGTCCAAATGAAGATGGATAAGAAAACGCGGGAAATGAAAAACGAGCAGTGCAGAGCGGAAGGAGAGGGATTGCGCGGTCTGGCCATTTTGGGTCTCACCCGATTGGCAGCCGCAGTTTTATTCCTCGCCAGATTGCTGGCGCTCGGACTGGCGGGCGCCGTCCTTGTTATAGGAGCCGCGGCGCAAAATCCGGCTGCAAGCGCCACAAGCGAGCAGAAACCCAATTGCGATAGCCAGATTCGCTCCACGTATTTGCTCGGCCCCGACGATCAACTGGAAATCTCCGGGCCGGAATTGACGGATTTGCCCACGAAACCGGTCCGGATCGATGGCGAGGGAGACATTCAGTTGCCGCTTGCAGGCTCGGTGCATGTGGCCGGTTTGACCGTCCAACAGACCGAACAGAAGCTTGACGGAGATTTCAGCAAGTACATCCGCCAGCCGCAGGTTGTGGTGAACGTCGTGGAGGTCCGCAGCCAGCCGGTTTCGGTGCTGGGGGCGGTGAATTCTCCGGGAGTTCACCAGGTGCAAGGCCATAAGACGGTGCTGGAGATGCTTGCGTCCGCCGGCGGGGTTCGCCAGGACGCGGGTTACAGCATCCGAATCACGCGTGAGCTGGAATGGGGCTGCATTCCATTGCCCGGGGCGCATCTCGATGCATCAGGCAAATACAGCGTGGCGGAAGTGAATTTGCGAAAGATCATGGACGCCAAAACCCCGGAAGACAACATCCAGATTTTTCCGCACGACGTCATCTCCGTTCCGAAGGCGGAAATGGTGTACGTGATCGGCGAAGTGCATCGTTCCGGCGGGTTTGTTCTTGGCGAGCACCAGACCATTTCCGCGCTGCAGGCGCTTTCCCTTGCGGAAGGCCTGAACCCTGGCGCCGACCCGCGGCACGCAAAGATTTTGCGGCTGAAACCCGAGGCGGACCAGCGCGAAGAATTACCGGTGGACGTGAAGGACGCGCTCAGCGGAAAGAAACCTGATTTTCCGCTGCAGGGCGAGGACATTTTATTCATACCGGGCAGCACCGGCAAGAAGGCGGCGCTGCGCGGGCTGGAAGCGGCAATCCAGACCGGAACCGGCCTGGCCATCTGGCGTATGCCTTGATATCTGGTTTAAGGGGTTGAAATGAGATCTTCGGAATTTCCGATTCAGAGAAAGAACGGCCGTTTAACGGAGGTTGATCTGTGGAACGAGCAGCGTCCGCAGGTCTACAAGCACGCGGATTCGCCCGTGCAGGATATTGGCGGGCCGGGAGGCTACGACAGTCTGCGGGAGCATTGGCAAACAGTGTTCCGTCACCGGAAGACCCTGCTCAGTTTTATCGTTGCGGGTTTGGTCGCAGCCATTCTGATCAGCCTGATTCAAACGCCGATCTATCGCGTACGCACTTCCCTGGAAATTCAGGGCACCAGTTTTTTGGAATCGAAGGGTCCAAACGACACCGCAGGCAGCAACGCGTCCCCGGAATCGTACGTTGAGACCCAGGTTAAATTGCTGCAGAGCGAGTCCTTGCTGGAGCATGTGATAGACAAACTGAAACTGCAGGACGAGCAGCCTAAATCCGGATGGCGCGCGTTTACCTGGCGGATCCACCGGATGATTCAATTGTCCGACCCCTCAGGTCTGCCAGAGCGCGAGAAATTGATCCGCGAAATCGAGCGCAATCTCACAGTGCGGACATCCGGCAACTCGCGCTTGCTGGAAGTGACGTATGAATCCCCGGATCCGAAAGGGGCGGCGGACTTCGCAAACACGCTGGTCAGCCAGTTCATCGAGCTCACGCAGGAAGAGCGATGGAAATCCGCGCAGGGAACCGCGGAATGGTTGACAAGCCACCTCGACAAAATGAAAGCACAGCTGGAGCAATCCGAGACGGCCATGCAGGAGTACGCGCGAACTTCAGGCTTGTCTTTCACGTCGGAGAAAGAAAACCTGGCGGAGAGCCGGTTGAAAGAGTTGCAGGATGCGCTCGACAAGGCCCAGGCGGACCGCATCGCCAGCCAGGCAAAACTGGAAGGCGCGAAGAGCAAGCCGGCGGATACTCTGCCTGAGGTGCTGGACGACTCGACGATGCGCGAGTATCGCCAGCGGCTGGCGGAACTGCAGCGGCAATACGCCGAACTCAGCGCGACGCTGACGCCAGCGCATCCCAAAGTGCAACGCGTACAAGCGCAAATTGATGAATTGAAATCCGTGATGCAGCATGAAAGGTCGAACGTGCTCCACCGCATCGGTAACGATTATTCCGCTGCCATGCGCCGCGAGACTCTGCTTAGCAACGCGCGCGAGGCGCAGGCGAAGATTGTGGCGGATCAATCCGAAAAGGCCATCCACTACGACACTTTGAAGCGCGACGTCGATTCGAACCGGCACCTGTATGAAGTGATGCTGCAGCGCGTGAAAGAAGCCAGTTTGGCCGCCGCCATGCGCGACAGCAACGTGATGGTTGTCGACCGGGCGCGCCCGCCGCTTCTCCCGTACCGTCCAAGTTTGCCGATGAACTCCGCCCTCGGGTTGTGCAGCGGTGCGCTTTTGGGTTTTGGATTTGTGCTATTGCGCGAGCGCGTCAATCGCAGGATCAGCGCACCGGGGGACGCGCAGGTCTATCTGGATTTGCCCGAGTTGGGTGTTATTCCGCTGGACGATTCCGCCATCCCACGCCAGATTTCCAACGGTCTTCGTCCGCGGCGCCCCTCCCCGGCTCTCTCTGCGTGGAAATCCAACGGCCCGGAGCTGGCCACTTGGAAGCGCAAACCTTCCATGGTTGCGGAATGCGCGCGCACCACTCTGACATCGATTCTGTTGCCCAATGAAAATGGCGAGGGACCGCAGGTGATCGTGGTCACCAGCCCGTGCCCGGGAGATGGCAAGACAACCGTGGCTTGCAACCTGACCATCGCGGTTGCGGAAATCGGGCGCAAAGTGGTGCTGATCGAAGGTGACTTGCGGCGGCCCAGGCTCAACAGTGTATTCGGGGTTGGCAACAACTGGGGATTGAGCGACGTGCTGCGCGGCGATGGCGACCTTGAGAATGTTTCCGTATCGCACCTGGTCCGGGAAACCGAAGTGGCCGGACTGTATCTGCTGCCCGGCGGTAGCTGCGGCGTCACACCGGCGAATCTTTTCTACTCTCCGCGGATGGTCACGCTCTTGAAAAAGTTGAGAACGGAGTTCGACATGATCCTGATTGACGCGCCGCCGATGATCCATCTTGCGGACGCGCGTGTGCTCGGCCATCTTTCGGACGGCGTAGTGCTGGTGATTCGCGCGGGCCAAACCACGATGGACAGCGCGCTTTCCGCCTCACAGCGATTCGCGGAGGACGGCACGCGCGTGCTGGGCACGATTCTGAACAGTTGGGATCCGAAAACAGCGGGCGGATACGGCTATGGAAGCTATGCCGATTATCATGCGGCTGCGAAAGGGTAGTTCCGCGTCGTAGTTGTCCGGCATTAAATCCTGCAAATAGGAAATCCCACGCCACGCCATGCTCTTTGATTCACCGGCATATTTCGTTTTCTTAATCCCCGTTGTGCTGATTTATTGGCGGCTGAATCGCCGCGAGCAGAACATTTTCCTGCTAGTTGCGAGCTATTTCTTTTACGGCTGGTGGGATTGGCGATTCCTGGCGCTGATGATCTGCAGCACGACGGTGGATTACCTGGTCGCGCAGAAGATCGATCCAGTGCGCGCGGACGCGAACCGCGGAAAATGGTTCATCTTTTCGCTTGTTTTGAATTTTTCGATTCTTGGCACCTTCAAATATTTCAATTTCTTTGTGGACTCCTTCTCGACGATGCTCGGCACCCTCGGTGTCCACAATATCCCGATGCCGCTGATCCGCATTCTGCTTCCACCGGGAATTTCGTTCTACACGTTCCAGGAAGTGGCGTACATCGTGGACGTTTACAAGGGACGTCTCCAGCCGGCGAAATCATTCGTGGAGTACGGCCTTTTCGTAAGCTTGTTTCCCCACTTGATAGCGGGGCCGATTCAACGGCCCGGGCACCTGTTGCCGCAAGTGCAGAAGGAACGCACGTTCGACGCGGACCGGATCTTCGACGGCATTATGTTGATCTTTTCCGGGCTCATCCGAAAATGCGTGGTTGCGGACAATTGCGCGGTGCTGGCGAATGCGGCGTTCGGGGGACAGTTCGGAAAACCGTCGTTGTGGGTTGTCTTGTTGGGAACTTACGCGTTTGCGTGGCAGGTGTATGGAGATTTCAGCGGCTACAGCGACATTGCGCGGGGCAGTGCCCAATTGATGGGCTTCCATTTTATGGTGAATTTCCGGCAGCCGTACCTTTCGCAGCGCCTGCAGGAGTTTTGGCGGCGCTGGCACATCAGCCTGAGTACGTGGCTGCGCGATTATCTCTACATTCCGTTGGGAGGCAGCGCCGGCGGGAAAGTGAAAACTTCCTTGAACCTGATCACGACGATGATCCTGGCGGGGCTCTGGCACGGGGCGAACTGGACTTTCGTCATTTTCGGCGCGATTCATGGCGTGGTCCTTTCCCTCGAACGGTTGATATTTCCGGCGGCCAAGGCTGCGGCCGGTGCTGCCGAGACGCGAGGGATCAGCAATTGGCTTTCGATCTGGGGGCAACGGATTCTCACTTTTAACGTCTTCTGCCTGAGTCTGGCTTACTTCCGCGCGACATCGTTAACGGCGGCGACGGAATATCTCGGGGGACTCTCGAATTTGGCCTGGCGAAGCGAATACGGAACCGGCTTCCTGATGCTGAGCTTGTTCGCCGTACCGCTGTTTATCGTGGACCTGATCATGGAAGCCAACAATCAAGAATATCCGTTTGCAAATAGTTCGTACGCGTTTCGCACGGCGCTGGCTACCGCCTCATTTGTGGTGCTGGCGCTTTTTTCGGGGAGCAATCTGAATGCCTTCGTCTATTTCCGGTTCTGAATCCAAACCCATTGCGTACGCGAAGGGCCTTGCGGCCATTTGCGCGCTGCTGATTCTCGTGTTTGAGATTGCGGCGATTTACTTGCTGAAACACCAGTCGGCAACATACACGCGGATTTCCAGGCAGTACGACGAAGCCCTGAAAATGCGGCCAGCCGGCGCTGGCGAGCCGCCAAGCGTGCTGATGGTCGGCAATTCGCTTCTGCTTCACGGGGTGCAGTTGAGTCGCTTGCAGGAGTTGACTTCCACTCGAATGCGCCTCTATCCAATTTTTCTGGAAGCAACAGGATATTACGACTGGCTGTACGCGATTCACGGACTGTTTCTGCGCGGCGCAAGGCCGCAAGTGGTGGTCCTCGGCGTCGGGGTGAACTACTTTCTGGAGAATGGCGTGCGGCAAGACTATGCGCCGATGATGTTTTTTAGTGCGCGGGACACGCTTGCGGTTGCGTCCGATTTAAAGCTCGACCGTACCGCGACGAGCAATCTTTTGCTCGCGCATTCGAGCACATTTTGGGATACCCGCAGTGCAGTTCGGATGCAGGTCCTTAACCACATCGTTCCGCATCTCGAGGCTCTTTTTTCACTGGTGAATCAGAAGCCTGCTGTTCCAGATGGCAGGGAATTCGCCGAAATCACGATTCCCCGCCTGCAAAGACTGCGGGAATTGTGCGATGCGAATGGAGCCAGACTGGTTTTGCTTGTGCCGCCAACATTGGATTCGGAGAACGCCGTGAACGAGATGACTGCCGCGGCGCAGGCGGCGGGCGTCGAGGTGTCTGTTCCAATAGATCCGGCCACGCTCTCGGCGAAGTTTTACCAACCGGACGGAATGCACCTCAACCGGGATGGGGCGGTGCTGTTTACATCGGCGCTGGCGAAGGAACTGCCAGAAAAAGTGGCAGGGCATGAAACGCTTGCGGCACAAAAGTAAAAGTTTCCCGCCCAGGTGAATGCACGCCAGGAATGGAAACAAGTACTTGGCAATCACAAACAGAAAAGCGAGCCCGATCTGTGAGCACTGAAGCCCCCAACGTGTTTGCGCTGGAACAAAGCGAGCGTTCCTCGCTGACCTCGGATTTCAGCTGGACATTCGCGGGTAACGCGATTTACGCGGCTGGCCAGTTCGCCCTTCTGATGCTGCTCACGAAACTGGTGCGGCCGGAGCAGGTCGGAGAGTACGCGCTGGGCCTCGCGCTGGTCTATCCCGTGATGATGCTTTCGAACATGCAGCTGCGGTCAGTAATGAATTCAAGTGCCAGTGACCGGGCGCAATTTGGACACTACTTGAGCTTGCGGCTGATGGCGACCTTCGCTGCATTCGCCGTGATTTTCGGCATCACACGGATTCTCCGATATGACACAGAACTGACGGCGGTCGTTTTGCTGGTGGGTATCGCCTATGGAATCGAGACGATTAGCGATGTGTATTATGCCCGGCTGCAACTGCATGACAGAATGGCCGAAATTTCCAAATCGCTTATGGCCCGGGCCGTACTGTCCGTGTTCGCGCTCGCCGTGGCAACGTATGCGACGCGAAGCGTGATCTGGGGCATCGCCGGCGTCGCGGTAGCGCGGGCCATCATCCTTTTTGGTTACGACACCCAGGAACGGACCCACAAACTTCGCAAGCAGACCAAGTGGTTTTTGCTGAACGGGGAGCTGGCGCCGCGATTTGATGGTGCCGAGCAACGCGACCTGTTGTGGCGCAGTTTGCCGCTGGGAATTGTCGTGCTCTTGACCACGCTGAATTCCAGCATCCCGAGTTTCTTCATCAAGCATGGGATTGGTGAGCGCGAACTGGGTATCTTTTCCGCGTTGGGGTTGACGATCTCGGTGGGGAACATGGCCGTTGTTTCGCTCGGGCAGTCCGCTTTCACCCGCCTGTCGAGAGCATATACAAGTGGAAATATAAGGGTATTCGGCTCTCTACTCGTCGGTCTGCTCGCTTGCGGTGCGGGGCTCGGAGTGTGCGGCATGCTGATTTCAAAATTTGCCGGACGCGAAATACTTTCCCTACTTTTCCGGCCTGAATATGCGGAGCGAGCTGACCTGCTTCCCTGGATCATGGCGGCAGGCGCGGTTCTTTTCATGGCGCAATTCCTGGGATTCGGCCTGACGGCTGCAGGTTTTTATCACTCGCAGGTTTATCTGAACATCCTCGCTGACGTAAGCCTGGTGCTCGCGTGCTATTGGCTGGTCGCGGGAAAAGGATTGCTTGGAGCGATTCTTGCGATGCTGATTGCGGCCACCGTGCAGCTTGTTGCGAGCGCCGTGGTCCTTGCGGTCGCAATGCGTACGAAATTTAGCGTGCAAACCGAAACATTTGAAACAGCGTGAGGCCGGCGGTGCAATCACGTTTGAAATTCGAAGAGAGTGATTCGTGAGAGAGAACCAACAATTCGGCTCATTCCCGGGATATTCGGGTGCAATCGTTCCAGGAATGCCCCGGGGCTATGCCGATGGAAGAACGCAACCTGCAGGGCGAAGCATGCGAGCGTCCTCCGTGCTGCGGCGTACAGTAAGCGGCAGATTTGCTCGCCTGTTTGCCGGAACGGAACAGCTCTCCACACTCGGCAAAATCGCGTTTGCGTCGCTGTGGTTGCTGGTGTTCGCGATGCCCTGGGAAGACGCCATCACAATTCCCGGATTTGGCACCAGTGTGCGCCTCATCGGCATGGTCACCCTGGGGCTGGGAGCGCTAGCGGTCCTCGAACGAGGCCGGATCCGGAAGCCCGCGCTCGGGCACGTCGCCATGGCGCTGTTCGTTGTCTCGGCGGTGCTGAGTTTCCTTTGGAGTCTTTATCCCGAAGGAACCGTGATCGAGGCATTCTCCTACGTCCAATTGCTCACGATGGTTTGGCTGATCTGGGAGTTGGCTCCGGGCATGCTGGAGCAGATGCACTTGATGCGCGCTTACGTATTTGGAACATTCGTCTCTGGAATTGACACCATCTACCTTTTCCTTTCTCACCAGGAGTCGGTCTATCAGCGTTACGCCGGCGCGAATCTGGACGCCAACGACCTTGGCCTGATCATGGCGCTGAGCATTCCCATGTCGTACTACCTTTTGATTCAGAATCGCGGACGGATGGTGTGGGTCTACAGGCTGCAGCTGATCCTGGCGGGCACAACCATTCTGCTTACGGCGTCAAGAGGAGCCACGCTGGCCACCATCGTCGCGCTCACCATCGTTCCCCTGACGCAAGCGCGCCTCGGCGGTCGGCAAAGAGTTGCGCTCCTGGTGACAGTGATTCTCCTCCTCGGCGGAGTTTTGTTCTTTGTTCCCGAAACTTCGTGGGAGCGCCTGGCAACGGTGCCCACGGAATTCGAGCAAGGGACTTTCACTGGGCGCACCATCATCTGGAAAGCGGGGTGGGAGATTTTTCGGGCGCATCCTTTCGTCGGCATCGGGGCAAATGCGTTTCGCGTGCTGGTTAGCCGCGAATTGGGTGAGCCCATTCGCATGGGTGAAGCAGATCCCGCGCCGCCCGCGCACAACACATTTTTGTCAGTGCTTGTTGAGCAGGGCGTGCTGGGCTTTGCCGTGTTCTGCGGCATGTTGGGCGCTATGGCCCTTTCTCTCAAGGGCATGCCGCCATTCCCTCAGCGTCTCTGGATTGTGTCCCTCGCTGTGTGGGTTGTAGGCGTCTCCAGCTTGACCTGGGAAATGCGGAAGCCGACGTGGTTTTTCTTCGGCCTGCTGATGGCGCAATGCGGAAGCATTCCTCAGATGCGTCGCGATGCGACGGCATTTGCTCGCCAGAGCTTTAGAGCGGCTCCTGCTTCCGCCCGCATCATGGGGCTTGGCATTGCCGGCCAATAATCCGGATGGCCGCTTTTCTCTTGAACAGGTTCCCGGTCCAGACTGGCGAATTGAAATCATGAACAGAGTGAAAGCCGTGCAAATCGTTCCGATGCTGAGCCCGGGTGGGGCCGAGCGCGTTGCCGTTCACATTGCAACGGGATTGAACCGCCAGCGGTTTGAACCGCTGGTGATCTCGCTCACAGGGCGAGTCGGGTGCGACCTTGATCACATTTTGGAAGGCGCGGGCATCGAGGTTCGTTATCTGGGCAAGTATCCGGGATTCGATTATCGCGTGTACGGCCGGCTGCACAGTGTTCTGAAGGAGTGGGAGCCGGATGTGATTCACACGCACTTGCACGTCCTTCGCTACGCGTTGCCTTCCATGTTTTTGATGAAGCGCGTCGCCATGGTGCACACCGTTCACAACCTTGCCGAGCGCGAGATCGAACCGCGTGGGCGCTTGATTCAGCGCTACGCGCTTACGCACGGCGTGAAACCGGTAGCCGTGGCGGAGGAAGTGGCGCACAGCCTTGGCGCCGTTTACGGAATTCATCGCTGCCGCGTAATCCCGAACTGCATTCCGACGGATCTTTATGCGAATCCCCGGACTTCCCGGAAAGATTGGCGCGCAACACACGGGTTCGGGGACACGGATGTTCTATTTGTCTGCGTCGCGCGATTCGCTCCACAGAAAAATCACGCTCTGCTGCTGAAATCCTTTGCTGAGGGGCCGGCACGCGACTCGCGCGCGCACCTGGTCCTGGTAGGCGAGGGAGAGTTGCGGCCGCAACTCGAAGAACAAGCGAGGAAGCTTAACCTCCAGGACAAAATTCATTTTCTCGGGCTGCGGAATGATATTCCAGACGTTCTCGGGGCGATGGACGTTTTTGTGCTCACCTCGGACTATGAAGGAAATCCGCTTTCTGTGTTGGAAGCAATGGCGTCCGGATTGCCGATCGTAAGCACCGCGGTCGGCGGCGTGCCGAACCTTTTCGAGTCGGGCAAAGAAGGTCTCCTGGCGCCTCGAAGTGATTCCGAAGCGCTCAGCAAGTCGATGAGCACGCTTCTCAAATATGAAGCGGTGCGGGTGAGCATGGGAGCGGCCGCGGCAAGCCGTGCGAAGAAAAATTATGACGTATCGAACATGGTCCGGGCTTACGAGGATGTGTATGAGGATCAGATCGCGCTTTCGCAGTTGCGGAACGTGAAAAGCCTGTTTCGCGCGCCGGCGATGTCGGCCGAAGAATGTGCCGGAAGCCGGCAAAGATGGCAGTTCTGAAAGAAGAATGAAAACGAACATGATCAAAGTGATGCACATCATCACGACACTGGGGCCGGCGGGCGCGGAAAACATGCTGTGCCGGATTGCGGCGGGGATGGACGCGACACGCTTTGAGAATGAAGTCGTGTCGCTGACCGGGATTTTGGACCTGGCGGAGAAAATGAATTCCCTGGGCGTTCGCGTGCGGACGCTGGCGATGAAAAAAAGCGTTCCGAATCCATTGCTCGTCATGCGGCTGGCCAACTGGATCCGGGAATCGAAACCCGACGTGATTCACACCTGGATGTATCACGCGAACCTGATTGGGACGCTTGCCGCTCGGCTTGCGGGGAACGTTCCAGTGATTTGGGCGATTCATCACAATGCGTTTGACCCGCGGGTGGACAAGCGCCGCACGATGCTGGTCAATCGCGCGTGCGCGGTACTCTCACGAAAATTCGCCGACCGGGTTGTATTTTGTTCAGAGGCCTCGCTAAGAACGCACAAGCTGCTCGGTTACGCACCGGACAAACTCCAGGTAATTCCCAATGGATTCGACCTCGAACAAGTGAAACCCGATCCCGCGGCTCCTGCGTCGCTCCGCCAGGAACTGGGGATTCCCGGGGATGCCGTCGTGATCGGCCTCGCGGCGCGATTTCATCCGCACAAGGATCATCGCAATTTCATACTTGCCGCGGAGCGTTTGCACAAGCTGATACCCGATGTCCATTTCCTTCTCTTCGGGATGGGGATCACCTGGGAAAACACGCAGTTAAAGGAATGGATCAACGCAGTTGGACTTCGGGGACGCTGCCACCTGTTGGGATTGCGCGACGACATTTCCCGCCTTTTCTCCGGGATGGATATCGCGACCACAGCTTCCCGCAGCGAAGCGTTTCCGATCGTCGTCGGCGAAGCGATGGCCTGCGGAACGCCTTGCGTCGTCACCGATGTGGGAGATTCGGCGTTGATTGTCGGAAACACGGGCAGCGTCGTTCCGCCCGAGGATCCGCATGCGCTGGCGGAAGCCTGGCGAGCATTGATTCACGCGGGACCCGCCGTACGCCGGCGGCTTGGAATTGCGGCGAGGGAACGCGTGCAATGCAATTTCTCTTTGCCCGTGATCGTGGAGCGCTATCAGAAGATTTACGCGCAGGCGGCAGCACGTCCGCGCCGGGAAGCGCCCTCCACAGAGCTTTCGGAGTTGGCCCACTAGATCCACCTGCGGCATCAAGCAAATGAAAACCAATTCAAATCGGCCGCACCTGGTGATTGCCGTGAATTCTTCCCTCGCGCTCGGATTCCTGCAAGGCCAGCCGGAATATTTCCAGAATTCGGGGTTTGACGTAACGCTGCTTTGCCCGGAGAAACGATCCGGGGAATGGGAGGTGGAGCGGCCGAAAGATATCCGTGTCATGGAAGTTCCCATAGAGCGGGAGATTTCTCCCGTCCGCGACATTCGCTCGTTATGGCGTTTGCTCGGAATCCTGCGAGCCTTGCGCCCTGCGATCACGAATGTGGGCACGCCCAAAGCGGGGCTGCTTGGCGGATTGGCTGCATGGCTGACTGGCGTTCCTTGCCGCTTCTACACTCTTCACGGCTTGCGTTTCGAAACCGCCACGGGGTGGCGGCGCGAATTGTTGATGTTTACAGAACGCCTCGCCTGCCGTTTTGCCCATCGCGTTGTGTGTGTCAGTCACAGTGTTCGGCGCAAGGCGCTTGCCCACGGGCTGATGGAGCGAGAGAAAGCCGTCGTGTTCGGAGCTGGAAGCTGCAATGGCGTGGACGTTTCGCGTTTTGCCCCCACGCCGGAAAGGATACGGAAGGCGATCGAGTTGCGCAGTGAATTCGGAATTCCCTCCAATGCACCGGTGGCGCTGTTCGTGGGACGATTGACCCGCGACAAAGGCATTTGCGAACTTCTGGAAGCGTTTCTGCAAATCGAGAATCGGATTCCCGAGCTACGTCTTCTTCTCGTTGGAAGCTTTGAAGACGGCGACCCGCTACCTAGCGACGTTCGAGAGCGGCTCGAAACGCATCACCGCGTGATCCTCGCGGGGCCTGTGAACGACCCGGCGCCGTACTACGCTCTCGCTGACGTTCTGATCCTCCCGAGCCACCGCGAAGGTCTGCCAACGGTGATTCTGGAGGGCCACGCGGCGGGGAAACCGGTGATCGGCGCGGCAGCGACGGGAATCGTGGACCTGCTCGTGGACGGCGAGACGGGCCTGCTTTTTCCAGTGGGCGACGCGCCCGCTCTTGCCGAGGCGATGAGCCAAATCATTGAAGATAAAGCGCTGGCCGAAAAAATCGCATCTGCCGGGGAGGAGCAGGCGAAACGCAAGTTCCGTCAAGAGTCGATCTGGTCCGCGCTGCTGCGCGAATACCTGAAAGTGCTGCAAGGGGGACAGGCGCCGCGTTCGTCAGTGCTTCCACAGCACGAAAATTAGCCTTCAACAAATGGAATTCATGAAAGCCAACCTTAAGTTTCTCCCGCGAAGAATCGGGCTCTGGCGGTGGATTGTTGAAACCGGGAAAGTGCCTTTATTACTCGGAACAGTATTAGTCGCCGTGGTATTCGTCATTAAAGCAAACAAATCGTCCGGGCCTGCGTTTCCCGTTTGGGTGGCTTCGGGTCTGATCCGGGCAGGAAAGACAGAGGCCCCGGGGATGGTTTCATCCCTCGACGTTTCGGGCGCGCGAGGAGAGATCGTGGACGCCCAGATCATCGTGCATGCGCCGCACGGCGGCCTGACCAACGTGAACGTCAGCGTTTCAGATCTTTTGGCTCCGGGTGGGGGGACGATTCCAGCTTCAAGCATAACGTTGTACCGCGAATATTATGTGACGGTCACCGGCACCGCGAACTACGGCGGCGGCAGCAATCCGCCGCTGGGTTCGGGAACGTATCCGGAGCCGTTGATACCGTTGAACGATCCGGAAACCGGCGCGGACTTGTGCAAAACTTCCGCGGTGCTTAAGGCTTGTAACGCAACCATTCGACAGGGAGAGAATCAGCCTTACTGGATTGACATTTCCGTTCCGCACGGCGCCACAACCAGCCCGTCGGGAACGTATACGGGCAATATTTCGGTTAGATCGGACCAGGGCACGGTGACGATCCCAGTTTCACTGACAGTATGGAACTTCGAACTGCCGGCGCAACCTTCTGAGCTCTCCTTATGGACGCTTTGGCCGCCCGCGGCGGGAAATACGATGGCCAGCGTTGCCCGGGCGCTAATGCGCAACAAGGTGATGAGCTGGTTCGATGAAGCCGCAAACGCTTCCGCCGACAAAACTAATTCCGGGCTGAATCGCTCCGGCCTCGACTATTATTTGCATTTTCAGGTGAAGTGCGACGGCACTCACACCAGATTCCCGTCCGCCGGTGAGGTCGATTCCGCGGCGGCCAAGTTTCCGGAAACCCTGCCGCTTGATCTCTACGTCGGAGACGAACTCAACAACTGTCCCGACGGCTATCCGGTGCTGAAAACGATCGGTGATCAAGTGCATGCGGCGAAACGCACGGTGAAAACCATTCTGACGGCAAACACGCCCGACGCGAAACTTCTTGACGATGGGCACGGCCGAAGCGTCATCGATCATTGGGCGCTTCTCACTTCGGCGGAAAAGTGGCCCCAATTGCCCTACACCGGCGGCGGAGACCTCTGGAGTTATACGAGCTGCAACACGGGTTACGGCAATACGCCGGAGTGGCTGGTGGACTATCCACCGATCAACGAGCGCATCCAGGCGGGGTTCCTTAACTGGACGCAGGGAGCCACGGGAATTTTATACTACCGCTCCGATGGGTGGACTGCCGGAAACACCATCGAGAGTTGGGGCCATCTGGATACCAACGCTTGTGGCCCCGGTCTCGGCAGACCGGGCGATGGAATCTTTCTTTATCCGCCCGGTCCGATTGCGTCCAGCGAACCGGCTCCTGGCATCCGCTTGAAAGCCATCCGCGACGGCATTCAGGACTTCGAATATGCCCAGTTGCTTAAAAATCAGGGGCAGGCCTCTTACGTGGACTTCGTCCTGAAACCGATCGTATCAAGCTGGACCAAGTGGACCCACGATCCCGACGAGCTGGAAAACGTACGGCAGAAATTCGGGCAGCAGCTGCATCAGCTCTCGCATCCCTAGCGATTGTTTCCTGTTGCGCAAAGCCCTAAGGATTTCGAGAAAAATCTCCACGACAGTAAAAACCATTGCAGGAATCACAAAACTTCATCTCAAACAGGAGCGGACAATGACAGCGTGTGATATCGCGATTATCGGTGCAGGGCCGTACGGAATTGCGGCCTCGGCTCACTTGCGCACAATCAAGGGTCTGGACGTGCATACGTTCGGCGAACCGATGGTTTTCTGGCAACGCAATATGCCGAAAGGCATGCTACTGCGCTCCGGATGGGAGGCGAGCCACATCGCCGACCCGAATCAGTCCCTGACGCTGGACATCTTCCGCAAGGAAACCGGCAAGCACTTTACGACGCCCGTGCCGCTCGAACGGTTCGTGAACTACGGCCTGTGGCACCAGCAGCGCTCCGTTCCGGATCTCGACCGGAGAAGGATTGTCGCAGTCGAGCCTGCCGCGCGCGGATTCCGCCTGGTTCTGGAGGACGGCGAATCGATGTTGGCCAATCGCCTCGTGATCGCCGCGGGCATTTCTTCCTTCACCTGGCGTCCGGCCGAATTCGACAATCTGCCGTCGGCGCTGGCGACGCATACCTCGGAGCACATTGATTTTGAAAGGTTCCGGGGAAGAGAAGTGCTGGTAATTGGCGGCGGCCAGAGCGCTCTTGAGTCTGCCGCGCTTCTGCACGAAACCGGCGTCAACGTTGAAATCGTTGCCCGCGCAAGTGAGATACGCTGGCTGGGTGGGATCGTGTCGAGGACGATTCACCGAGGCTTCGGTCCGAAGATTTCGAAACTCCTCTACGCGCCGACGGACGTGGGGCCCGCGGGCATCAGCCAGATCGTCGCGCGCCCCGACCTGGTGCGGCGATTCTCGCGGCCGATTCAGGACTGGCTGCGGAAAAGATCCATCCGCCCGGCAGGCGCGCGATGGCTGGTGGAGCGCCTGAAAGACGTACCGATGCATCTCGGCCGGACGGTGGTGTCCGCCACCTCCAAGGGCGAGCGCGTCAAAATTCGGCTGGACGACGGAAGCGAAAGGGATTTTGACCACGTTTTCCTTGGAACCGGATATCGAGTCGACGTTTCCAAATACGATTTCCTTACTCCCAAACTGGCCGGCTCCATCGCCCGGCATCAGGGTTATCCTCGGCTCACCGACGGTTTCGAGACTTCTGTCCCGGGATTGCACATTTTGGGCGCCCCGGCGGTCTGGAGTTTCGGCCCGTTGATGCAATTTGTGGTTGGCACGCACTATTCCGGCCGCGCACTGATGCAATTCGTCGCGCGCAAAGCGGCTGGCAGTAAAGTGCGCGTTGGCCAACCGCTTGCGGCTGGATTGGAACTATCGCACCCGCATGATTAAAACACGCCAGAGCCGAATCGTCCGGCGCTTTGCGCCACAGGGAAAAGGCCAATCGTGAATACAATTCCAGGTGCGTTGATTATCGGCGGAAACCTCAACGGGCTTACGATCGCGCGGAGCCTGGGCCGCAACGGCGTGCCGGTTTGGGTGGTGTCTCCGCCCAACATTCGCCTGGCCAGCTTTTCCCGCTACACTCGGAAAACTTTGCCTTGGCCTGCAAGCGACGACGAAGCGCGCGTCGATTATCTATTGGAAATTGCCGCCCGCAACAATCTCGAGCAGTGGGTGCTGTTTCCAACCAGCGACGAATCGGCGGCATTTCTCTCCTGCTTCCACTCGAGGCTGTCGCGCCGGTATCGCGTGGCCGCGCCTACCTGGAATGTTTTGCGCTGGGCGTACGACAAGCGATTGACGTACCGTTTGGCGGCCGACCAGCACGTCGATCATCCGCAAACTTTCTATCCCCTCACTGAGGCCGATCTTAAGAATGTCAACTGCGACTTCCCGGTGATTCTGAAACCGGCGATCCATGCGTCCATCAATCGGCTGACCGAAGATAAGGCGTGGCGGGTGGCGAATTACGAAGAACTGGTCGCGAAGTTTCGTGAAGCCCGGGAGCTAATGCCCGCGGATTTGATACTCGTCCAGGAAATGATTCCTGGAGGCGGCGAAGCGCAATTTTCTTACGCGGCGCTCTGTTGTGATGGTAAGCCGATTGCTTCCCTCACCGCTCGCCGCACGCGGCAGTTCCCGATCGACTTCGGCTATTCCAGTTCGTTCGTGGAGACGCTCGATATTCCGGAGATTGTCGCTCCATCCGAGCGTCTTCTCAACGCCATCCGCTACACAGGGATTGTCGAAGTCGAGTACAAATTCGACGCCTGCACTGGACGCTACAAGCTACTGGACATCAATCCCCGGCTCTGGACCTGGTCGGCGCTCGGCGGGCGGGCCGGGATCGATTTCCCGCACCTGCTCTGGCAAATGTTGCAGGACAAGCCCGTGGCGCGGAAGACGGCGCCGGCAGGCGTGCGCTGGGTGCGCATGAGCACGGATGTGCCGGCGGCGTTTCAGGAAATTCTGCGCGGCCGCCTGAATCTGCGCTCGTACCTCCGTTCGTTGAGGAGCCCGCTGCAGTTTGCGCTGATGGCAGGGGACGATCCGTTGCCGGGACTGATGGATCTGCCGATTTTCGCGTTCAAGCATATTTACAACACGTACCTGAGCCTGCGAAAAAACGCCGCAGCCGCGCGGAGATACCCGGTCAAGAGTTGAACAGCAGAGCGAAGTCCCGGCCCGATACCATGCTGAAAGGAAACTGTTATGTGCCGCCAGCCGTTCTCTAATGCAAAACTCTCTCAAGCGCAGCACCATAAAATCCCGCGCCGCGAACCGTGGGGAAAGGAACGTTCGTCGAATCAAGCATTCTGCCAGGCGCAGCGCTCGTTCCGGAAACACAACTGGCGGATCGCGCGCCTGGTTCCGGCGATCAAAATTGGATAGGAAAAAATGATCAGACCGACCGTCGTCATCAGCCTGGATCTGGAACTCAGCTGGGGGAGCTTCGATCTTTCCTATAACGACGAACTACTCAAGATGGGCCGTTGGACCCATGACGTCGGCGCGCCCAATCTACTGAATCACCTGACGCGCAACGGCCTTTCCGCGACCTGGGCGATCGTCGGTGCGATGATGCGGCGCTCCCTGCCGGATATCTCCGCCTTGCCGGAAGTTCGCTACCCTCATTTTCGGAAGCCCTGGTTCAGTTACATTCCCAAGGATGGCAATGAACAGACTCACCCGGAGTGGTTCGGCGCAAGCCTGGTGGAAAGGATTCGGAACGCCACGCCGGGGCAGGAAATCGGTTTTCATTCCTTTTCGCACGTGCCCTTCGGCGAGCGCGGCATGACGCGCGAGCGCGCAATTGCCGAGTACCGCTGCTGCGCCGAGCTCGCGCGGGAACTTGGCATCCCGAAATCTTCGTTTGTTTTTCCGCGCAATTCGGTGGCATATGTGCCGGAGCTTCGCGAAGCAGGGTTTAATTGCTTTCGAGATGTGGACCGGCTTCCGGTACGGTTTTCGAACCGCATGCTCAACTCTCTCGCGATGATCTGGTCCGATTTTGCAGGAACCTCTCCCTGCATGGTGGAACCTTCGCTGAAGGAGGGAATTGTCTCCATCCCGGGTTCGCTCCTGATCCGCTACGCAGCCGGGTGGCGCAAGTTTATTCCGGACTCAAGCCGGCTGCGGCGATTGCGAAAGGGATTGGAACGCGTGCGGCAAAGGCGCGGGGTTTTCCATGTATGGTTCCACCCGGAGAATCTCTATGCGGAATGGCCGCGAGTCGAAAACGTCGTTGCCCGCTTTCTGGAAGAGCTTGGCGCACTGGTACGAAATGGAGACGTGCGGTGTCTGACGATGGGCCAGCTCGCTGCGGAGTTTCGTTCCAATTCAGCCGCGAAACAAAACCGTCACCAGCTTGGTGCTTCCGCGATGCAGGAAAAAACGAATTTCCCTCCTGCCGAGGATCGCCAACGCACCCGTTCGGCAGTTTCTGCATAAGCGAATCCGGGTGAGACACGAAGAATTCCGCCAACGGTCCAGAAAAAAGAATCGGGCTTCGGAATCTCCGTGGCACTCCTTTACCAGTGCGCAACAGAGACGCCGCAGCCCGATCCGTACTCAACTTCAATCAGTCTGAGTCTGAGAGAAGCCGAATCTTCCTGCGATGCTCAAGGGGCGAGCTGATGAAGCAGTTGCCCCAGTTGTGTGCGCGCGTTCAAAAGCGCGTTCGGGTCCTTGCTCCAGTTGCTCCAGCTCGTCGCAATCGGAAGAAGAGTGGAGTCAACCACGCTGAGCTGTCCCAGGTTTTTGAGCATCTGCGCGTATTCGTAATCCTGAATACCATCGCGGATGGCCTTCAGCCGAATTCCCGGTGCGGATTCGGTCGAAGCGATCGGCGCCGGCGGATAGAGAAAGATTCCGTCGCCTGGCCGTCCCAAGCCCCCGCCGCAAGCTGTCGTATCCACGTTGTTCCAGCTGCCGATGGCGTTGCCGGCAGTCCAGCCGTCAGCGCGATAGTAGAGCAAGCCCGTCGCGCCTTGCGAGAAGTTGAGGAATCCCGCCTGGATGCGTTCGTTGATTGGCGGGTAGTCCACCATCCACTCCGGAGTGTTTCCGTAGCCGGCGTTGCAGCTTGTGTAGCTCCACAGGTCGCCGCCGGAGGTGAATGGCAGCGCGGGCCACTGTTGGATCGAATCGAGCAGCACCCAGTGATCGACCGAACCGTAAAGATTCGGGTCCGTAGCGTTGAGAGTCATCATGGTCTTGACGCTGCGATTCGCTGCGTGCGCGTTGGCGGCTAGCGTCTGGATGGGGCCGTAATCGCCGGTGCAGCCATTCAACTCGTCCGCCATGTAGAAGTCCAGGCCAAGTCCGGCGGGAAAATTCGCGGCCGCGGTATTGATCTGGCTGGTCGTGGGAAGGCTGCTGTAGCCGCCGTTACATTGGATGCCGATGTAGTAGTAGTTGTCCAGGCCGGAGCGGTTCAGCCCCATGTTGGACATGTCCGAAGAGGCATTGCCGGCCACGTCGTACCAGCTCATCACTTTGTTGCGCATCAGCGCGCGCGCCAAAGTGGTGGAGGTATTTCCGGATGCCGCCGGCCAGAGCGTCCACAAAGTAAGCTCGGAAGGTTGCATGGGCAATTCGAAGTTCCATACGGTCAGCGAAACCGGAATGGTCGCCGTTCCTTGTGAGGAAGAGATCGTAACGCTCCCAGTGTAAGTTCCCGCCGGGCTCGTCGTGGCGCCGTGCGGAATGGAGATGTCGATCCAGTATGGCTGATTCTGCCCCGCGCTGACGCTGGCGTTGCAGGCTTTCAGAGTCGCCGAGCTGCCGCAGAGCGCCGCTCCTGTCTCCGGATCATTGAAAGGAATCAGCGGCTCGGCGTAAGTTCCCGAGCCAAGCGGCGGATTGCTGCCGCCGCCATAGCTCGCGGTGCCGGTAACAGCGAGATAGTACTCGCGATAGAGCGTCACGTTCGACGCCGCGATGGTAACTCCATTGGGTCCGGCGAGAGCCGTTGCGCTCACATTGACGTTGGACAATCCACCTGCGGGTCCTTGCACAACCACCTGCGTGTCCACGGTTTCGCCCCGCGCTCCGGAGAGCGCGATGGAAGAGAGAGTTCCTGGCGCATCGGTCTGGCCAACTCGGTTCAAGCTTGGCGCAACCCACGTGCTGAAGTTCGATTGCACGCCGGTGCCGCTCATGGAAATCGTTGAAGGGGAATTAGTGGCGTTGCTCGCGACTGTGACGCCCCCTGTTACGCTGCCCGTAGAAATGGGAGCAAAGGTCACGTTCAAAGCCGCGGATTGTCCGGGAGTCAGAACCGTGCCGGAAGACCAGTTGCTTGCGCTGAAACCCGCGCCCGTAACTCCCACGCTTGAAATCGTGACATTGGAATTGCCGGAGTTCTTGAGGGTGACGCCCAGGGTGCTGGTGGCGCCTGTGTCGATGCTCCCAAAGCTCAAGCTGGCCGGGCTCACGCTGAGGGACAGCGTGGTAACGCTAACCGTGAGAGTCGCGGAACTGCTGGTCACTTTGCCCAGGCTGTTGCTGACGCTAACTGTAAATTGTGCGCCACTGTCCGCGCTTGTCGTCGCGGGTGTTGTGTAACTAGACGAAGTAGCGCCGCTGATGGCCGCGCCATTTTTCGACCATTGATAGCTGAGCGGTGTGGTGCCAGACGCCGTTACGGAGAACGATGCCGATTGACCAGCTATAACTGTTCGGCTTGTTGGCTGTGAAGTAATCGACGGCGCCGTGGAGGACTTAGCCCTAAACACCACGTCCACCCAGTAGTTCGATGACTGGTGGGTGGACACGGGACGGGTGCCGTAAGTTCCATAGACCCCATTCGGAGTTTGCGGCGCATGCAAGGGTGCATTGTTATAGCCCGCCGATGCAAAATAGCTCCAGTTGGCGCTGAAGTGTCCGATCGTCAGCCCATACGAAGCGGTATAAACGCTGTTCGCCGTGATGGCCACCGGTGCGGAAAAATTGGCCTGCTGCCAGCCCGAAGCGGTTTCGCCAGTAAAAGTAATGGAGGCCAGGAGAGCCCCGTTTGGGCCCCAAAGGTGACCCACGTGCGTTCCGGTATTGGCCGCACTCTTGTAAAAGCGAATGCCGGTGATGGTGCCGCTGACGTCTGACTTGAAAGTAACGCCCAGCTCCAGCGGCCCGCTGGCGCCGTTATCGAGCGAAGACGGCACGGTAGTGCCAGGCCAGAGGGTTTGCTGCGCTGCCGTATTGGCGCAGCAGGCCAGGGCAAACAACAGGCCCACGAGCAAGGCTCCGCCGTGTTTTGGCAACCGGAAAGAATGGTGATTCGAACAACTTTGTATTCTGTTTTTCAAGCGAATTTCCCCTAAATATAGTTCTTGGGCACTTCGAGGCCGGTGCCTCGATTGGGCTGGGGGGCTGGGCAAGCTATCGCGATTTGGAGGGACGGGCAGGTGAGATATGCAGCCGACCTGGATTTCTCAGTCACTCACGCCCGCGCCGAGAGGTAATTGCTCTCCAATCGTCGCTCCCATGGTCGAAGGTTAGTTCGGCTGAAGTTTTCAGTCTGTCGGCAGGGAAATGATTTTCGTGTCAGAAGATTGTTTCGGGGGTGTCTCACGGAGTCTTACATGAGGACAGCTGTACCTGTGCGGATTGGGAGCCTTCGCGGGCTTCTTCGAGAGAACTGCTTTATAGTTGATGTGAGTACCCCAGCTCACCTCGGGCCAGTTTCCGCCCGAATACCCGGCCACCTGACTTCATTTAAGAGAGTTTCTATGAAAACCCGCAGGTTTGCCGGTTTTGATATTCAGGAGGACCCTTCCGGTTTCCATCTGCCCAGCCAGACGGTACTTGGTTTATATCCGGAACTTCTGAGGGAGTTGCCCGTCGGAGTCGTCCTCTTAATGCTGGAAGATCCTTCGGACCCCGAATCTTTCCGAATTGTGGACGCCAATCGGGCAGCCGCGAAAATTACCCGCTCAAATTCGCCCAGGTTGCTCGGCAGAAGCCTGGCTGAGTTTCCGAATCTCCTGGAAACGCCACTTCCCGGACAGTTGCTGGCCACGCTGCGCAGCGGAGAGGCTCGGGATCTCGGAGAGATTTCTTATGGAGACGGCATCATCCGGCAAGGCGTTTACTCCGTGCGAGCCTTCCCCCTGTCCAACAATTTCCTGGGCGTGGCTTTCGAGGATGTCACCGATCGCATTCAGGCCGAGCGTACTCTTCGCGAAAGCGAAGAACGCTTCCGGTTGCTCGTCGAAGGCGTTCAGGAGTACGCCATATTCCAGCTGGATGCCGAGGGCAATGTGGCCACCTGGAACGCCGGGGCGCAGCGCTTGAAAGGATACGATTCTGCCGAAATCATCGGCCATCACTTTTCCATCTTTTATCCGCACGAAGAACAGTTGAGGAATAAACCGGGCGATATCCTGGCCCGGGCCACGAGTCACGGACAAGTTGAGGACGAAGGCTGGCGCGTCCGCAAGGATGGCTCGCGGTTTTGGGCCAACGTGGTGGTCACCGCCCTCCGGGATTCGCACGGGAATCTGCTGGGTTTTGCCAAACTGACCCGCGATTCGACCGAGAGCCGCGAAAGGGCGGAAGCGCTGACCAAAGCCAAGGAATTATTGGAGCTTCGCGTCGAGCAACGCACGGCCGTTCTTACCCGCTTGAACAACGAGATGCGCACCGAGATCGCAGACCGCCAACACGCGGAAGAAGAGCTCCGGAAATCGCGCGATCAGCTTCGTGCGCTCGCGGCCAGGCTGCAAAGCGTGCGCGAAGAGGAGCGCACCTACATTGCCCGCGAAATTCACGATGAACTCGGCCAGGCCTGCACGGCGATTAAAATGGATCTGGCGCTGATCAGCCGCAAACTGACGAAGCGGCAGACCAAGCTTCAGGCCAAGGTCGAATCTTCCATTCATCTGGTGGACAGCACGATTGTTACTTTGCGGAAAATTGCATCGGAGCTGCGCCCAAGGACACTCGATGATCTCGGTCTCCCCGCCGCGCTCGAGGCGCAGGCGCAGGAGTTCGAGGGCCGCACTGGAATTCATTGCAGCGTGATTTTGCCGCCGGAGCCCCTGACGCTCGATGCCGAACGCTCCACCGCCATCTTTCGAATTTTTCAAGAGTCGCTGACCAACGTGGCGCGCCACGCTCACGCCACCCGCGTGGAAGCGCGCCTCCATCACGAAGGGGATCATATCGTTTTCGAGGTCTTCGACAATGGCACCGGCTTCGATCCCGAATTGGCGAAAGAGCGCAAATCCCTCGGCCTGATTGGAATGCAGGAACGCGCCCATTTGCTCAACGGCGAGTTTAAAGCGGAAGGTGTCCCCGGAAAGGGAACAACCATCAGGCTCACGGTCCCCCTTGCCCCATCGATCGCCTCAGAAAGCGAGCGCCATGAGGATTCTGATCGCGGATGACCATGCCGTGTTTCGGCGCGGGCTGAGAGAAACTCTGGTGGAAGCATTTCCTCGAATCAATTTTGGGGAAGCGAAAACGGCTGCGGAAACGGTGGAGCTTGTCCGGCGTCACCCCTGGGACATCGTCATTCTGGATATCAGCATGCCCGGAAAAAGCGGCCTCGACATCCTCGACGACGTGAAGCGTTTGCGTCCCGGAACCCCGGTGCTGCTTCTGACCATGCATCCCGAGCAGCAATACGCCAGGCGGGCCCTCAAAGCCGGCGCCGCGGGCTATCTGACCAAAGATAGCGTGCCTGATGAATTGAAAAGCGCGATCAAGCGAATCGCCTCGGGTGGGCGCTACGTGAGCGCGACCCTGGCGGAAAAACTGGCCGTTGATCTCCGCCATGGCGCCGATGTCCCGCTCCATGAGCTTCTTTCGGACCGCGAATTTCAGGTTCTCCGTATGCTTGCTTCCGGTAAGACCGTGAGGGAGATGGCCGAGGATCTTTCTCTTAGCGTCAAGACCGTCAGTACCTATCGCAGCCGGATTCTGGAGAAAACCGGCATGAAGACGAACGCGGAACTGATCCGTTACGCGCTCGAGGCGCAACTGGTGGATTAATCGCTCGCAATTTCCGGGTCGCCATCGGCGGCGGCCCGGAAATCTTGCCTCTTTGGATCGCGGGGCATACTTCGTAGGACAATCGCGGTCAACACAACTTCCCATTGTCCTACGCAAGATTCGTGTTTCCACCGGATGTTTTTTCGCGCGCTTTTGTCATTCTCTATCAATGGGCTTTGTAATCGGCCGAACGCTTCTTGTGAAGGAATTACTATGAAAGTCTTTATCGCTGACGACTCCAGAGTTGTCGTGGAACGCCTGGCGGGCATTCTCGAAGAGGTCCCCGGCGCACGGCTGGTGGGACAAGCGGGTGATGTGCCTAGCGCCGTAAACGGGATCCTGAAATCGAACCCGGACGCCGTGATTCTCGATCTGCATATGCCCGGCGGCAGCGGCCTTGACGTTCTCCGCGCCATCCGGGCGGGATATCCGAATCTTTTTGTCCTCATCTGCACCAACTATCCCTATCCGGAATATCGCGAGCAATGCTTAACTGCCGGGGCGAATTTATTCCTCGACAAGTCCGCCGAATTTGAAAAGATTCCCTCCATCCTTCGCGACTTGATCCAGAAAGAAGCAAAGGTTTCTCCAAGCGCTCGCTAAGAAAAGCGCCAGACACTGCTTCCCGCGGCAAGCCCATTTTTGCTTCACCCTTCTCTCGCACGATTTCCTTAGGGCGATTCCTGACATGTTTTTCGTGTGTTCACCCGATTTCCTCTTGTCCCCTGCGAAGGCATAAATACCTCAGCGTCGATCAGTTTGCCCATTGGGGCATAGCAGGGAAGCGGTTGCCCATTCCTGCGCTGCTCGATTAATCCGCGCGCCTCGTTGGGGTCATAAATGCCCTTTTGACGGAACACTTATGATCGCCGGTCGCTTTTGAACACGCTTCGCGCGGCATTTTAACTTACCAGGAGAAGATAGATGAGAAGGTTGCTGATATTAGGGATCGCGTGCCTGGCATTGGTTTCCGCCGCCACGGTCCGGGGGCAAGGCACATCCGGGGTGAACAATGCCGAATTGAAGGGCGATTACGCATTTACATTCAACGGAATGACCACGGGCGGGAGCGGAGGTTCCACTCCGTTTGCCGCGGTGGGAAGATTCACTTCGGACGGCGCCGGAAATTTGACGAACGGCCTGCTGGACACCAATGGCGTGGGTATCCCCGAAAAGCTAATAAACCAGGCGTTCACTGGAACCTATTCGATCGGGTCCGACAACCGGGGTGTGATGAACCTGAATATCCCCGGCGGCGGCAAGTTGGCGTTTGCCATGATGTCCAATGGGACTGCCAAGTTCGTCGAAATTGACGCCTCGGGCGGCAACGGGACAGTCGGCTCTGGATCCATGGAAAAGGCTGATACGACTGCGTACAGCACTTCCAAGATTGTCGGTGACTATGCCTTTGGCGCCGCTGGCTTCGACCTTTCGAACAATCGCACCGCCATCGCTGGCCGCATGACGGCCAACGGCGCAGGCACATTCACCAGCGGCGCGGCGGACGCCAACCAGGCCGGTACGTTCACCACGATGAACATCTTCGCCTCCAATTACATCGTGACGGACACTTCGAACGGGCGCGGCATGCTGAATCTGCCGCCAATCGCCGGTGGAATTCCGCAAAACCTCAACTTCGTCTTTTATGTTGTGAACTCCGGCAAACTTTTTGCAATGGAGTCTGACGCGCCCTCGCCGGCCACACCGCTTCTGAATGGCGCGTTTCTCCAGCAGCAAACGCCTCTTGGGGGCTTCTCCAACGCCTCGCTGAATGGCGGTATGGTGATGTACTTGACAGGACGCGTTGGCTCAGGATGCGGTAGCAATAGCGGTGCTGCTCCCAATGTGATTGCCGGTTTGCTTTCGGGCAACGCGACTGGCGCACTCACTCTGACTTACGACCAGAACTGCGGCGGGGCGGCTACTTCTGTGACCTCGCTCGCCGGGACGTCCACTGTTGCCGGCAACGGGCGAACCGCGATCAACCTCGGCTCCAGTTACCTGGTCGCTTATCTCGTCAGCGCCAATCAAGCTTTCTTCGTCGTACCCGATAGCTCTGTCTTGTTTGGCTTCGGCGATCCGCAAGTTGCCGCTCCGCTTACCAACGCCGACTTAAGTGGTACGTATACCGGGTTAGCCACTTCGCCGATGACGCTGGGCGTAACGATTTTTTCCGGCGAGTTTAGCGCGAACGGCGCCAGCCCCAGTGGCGCCATCACTGGCAGCGAAGATATCGGCGCGCCGAGCGGGGCAAGCTCCGGCGTCAGCGTGAATTCTTCTTATTCCGTCTCGTCCACACCAACGAATGGGAGAGGAACCTTTACAGGGAGCGTCGGTGGAAGCAGTGCAATCGTTTACGTGGTGTCGCCCAGCAAGTTTGTGGTGGTCTCCGCGAGCGATCCGAGTCCGTCCGTGCTCATGTTCGAGCAGTGAACTGGAACCTGGATTTCAATCAAAGGTTGTGGTCCTTTGGGAAGTAAACGCGCAACCCACGGGACCACAGTCCATTTTCTGAACCCGCAAAGTCAAAGCATTTTTGCCTTTGGGAAATGCTTCTTGAGTCGACTCCAAGTGTCTCGCCCCGAATTAGACCGAGTGGCGGGATGAGTGGACAAGAGATTGCTGGGGAACGAAGCTCAGTCGTCGCCGTATCCCATCGATTTTTTCAGCCAGCTGGGGACTTCTCCGTGGAATTCCAGTCCGAGAGCAAATCTGCCGTCCACAAGGCGTTCGCAATAAACCACACGCGCGTCCGCTAGCAATTCACCGTCGGCAGGTTTGATAAGCATGCGTTCATTCATCCCTCTCGCGTGGCTCACCAGTACGCGAACTCCCAGAGAACTGACGTTCTCTGTTGTCGAGGGTTCAGTGGCAGAGGGCTCCTCGAGACTGGAGATCCTGACGGGGATGGCCCGCGTCGTCCTTTTTTCATGCCGTCCAGTCCACATCCAGTCTGCCACGCCTTCCTTCAGCTTCAGTGCCGCACGGTATTTCTCTCATCAAGCCTATGAATATGAGTTCGAGCCCCTCCGTAACCGAGCGTTCCTCTTCACGGCGTGATAGACGTGGGAGCAAATTGCAAGGAGGCGGCTCGCTCTCGCATCAGCAAGATAACGGTTAACTCAAGAACTACAATCAGGTGTTTTACCAATTTCCGCGTGGGCGAATCGCCCGACCCGCCTGGGCCAGACCAACGTTCCTGCCAATTACCAGCACACCCTATATCGCGGATATCGCCGCGCACACCGAAAAACGTCCGGCGTCAAGGCAGCCCTCTATCTTTCCTAATCTTAATGAGAGGCGGCGAATGACTCTCGAACCACGCCCGCATCGCCGCGTTCCCGCGCGAGATACTGCTCGTAGATCCAGTGGTAGGTTTTCTCAAGTCCCGCGCGCAGCGGCGTATTGGGCTCCCAGTGAAGCAGTTGCTGAATTCGCGTGTTATCGGAATTGCGCCCGTTTACGCCCTTCGGCGCGCTGAGGTCGTAGTTCCGCTTCAATTTGATTCCCGCGATCTCTTCCACATAATCCACCAGTTGATTGATGCTCACCGCTTCGCTCGACCCCAGGTTGATCGGCTCCAGAATCTCCGAGTTCATGATCAGATCGATGCCCTTGACGCAGTCATCGATGTACATGAAGCTCCGCGTCTGCACCCCGCTGCCCCAGATCTCGATTTCGTGCTTTCCTTTGACCTTTGCTTCAATCACTTTTCTGCAAATCGCCGCCGGCGCCTTTTCGCGGCCGCCGTACCACGTCCCCCACGGCCCGTAGACATTGTGAAACCGCGCCACCCGTGTCCTCAGCCCGTAATCCTCCCGGAAGTGCCGGCACATCCGCTCCGAAAAAAGTTTTTCCCAGCCATAGCCGTCTTCCGCCATCGCCGGGTACGCATCCTCTTCCTTCAGCGACGGCGCCTCAAACGTCTTCTGCTTGTCCGCGTTATACACGCACGCCGACGACGAATAAAAATACCGTTCCACCCCGTGCTTCACCGCCGCCTGCAGCATGTGCGTATTGATCAGCACCGACAGCATGCACAGCGCCTTGTTATTCTCGATGAACCCCATCCCTCCCATGTTCGCCGCCAGGTTGTAAATCTCCCACGCGCCCTTCGCCGCCGCCTCGCAGTTCTCCTTCAGGTTCAGGTCCAGCGCAAGGTTTTCCACTCCCTCAATCTTCTGGTACCACTCCTCCACCGGCTTGATGTCCACCGCGCGTATTTTTTCCTCGCCCCGCGCCCGCAGCGCCGCCACCAGGCTCCCGCCGATGAACCCGCCCGCCCCCGTCACCACGATCAGCTTTCCTCTGTTCTCGCTCACAATTCCTCCCACACAAATTCTATACCCTGCGCCCCTGTATCCGCGCTCCCAGTCCTATCCTGGCAGAATTTGTGCCGACGGGAGCTTACCCCGATCTCCAAAACTCGCCAGCCCCAGCCGCTGCAGCATCAGCAGCGCCAAAAACTGCGGATTCAAGAAAAAATACCGCTTCCAAAGCCGCAGCGGTTCCCTCGAAAGCCGAAACGCCCATTCCAGCCCGCGATCCTGCATCCACCGCGGAGCCTGCTCGACCGTTCCCGCCAAAAACGGAAACGCAGCCCCCACCGCCAGCAGCGGGCAGGGAATGCACTCTCGAAATTCGTACGCCCATATTTCCTGCCGAGGGCAGCCCAACCCAACAAAAACAATCGACGCCCCGGAGCCTCGAATTTCCTCCACCACGCGGTCTTTTTCCGCAACCGTCAAACACCGGAATTTCGAGCTCATCGTCCCGGCCACCCGCAGCCGCGGAAACCTCTTCAGCAGGTTTCGCTCAAGTTGCCCCAGGATTTCCGCCGTGCCGCCATAAAAGTAAACGCTCAGCCCTTCTTCCTCCGCTCTCTTGCACACCTCCAGCGTCAGATTTGGGCCGTACACTCGGTCCCGCAGCCCCGCTCCGTAAATCCAATTCAGCGCCCAACGCACCGGCTGCCCGTCCGGGACGACGAGGTCGAGGGAATTCAGACGGAAGCGGTGTTCGGTATTGAGGACGCCGGTCATGACGCCGTGAACGGCCAGGGCGCTGACTGTGAAGGACCGGTTCTCGCGGGCAGCTTGGGTGATGCGCTCCACAGCCGCTTCGTAGTTGATGGCGTCTACGGAAACGCCAAGGATGTTTTTTTTGGTGTCTTGGATCATCGTGGTCGTCTTAGCGGCTTCGACCTTCAGACGGATGCCGCTTGGCCCGCTTTTCGACGCGCAAAAATCAGCACTTCATGAAGGGGGTCCCTAAAGGCTTGCGGCCGCAAATAGGCATACACTTCACAAGCAAAGTCTCGCTCCTCAAGCGAGGTTAGGAGTTGGCCCAGTTGATAAGGTGTTCCATTTCCAGGATGATGATAGTCAATAACCATTTGTCTGATTCTACCAAGAGTTTTCGTCTGTTCGAGATCGCACAGAACGCGTCCCTCGGCACCCTCCACATCGAGTTTGAGGAAGTCGATGTTCTTGCCTTCGAGAAAACGGGAGAGACAAACGGCAGGGACACTGACCTTAGTCTCGTCACCTGCGAGGCGCTCCCGGAATGCGCTCATGCCAAGGCTCCCCGGAATGCTGCCCGTGTAGAAGTCCACTTCACCTTCCGAATCCCAAAGCGCACCCTGGTGCAGATTGATTCCTGCTGGGGAGTTAAAGGAAATATTTTCCTTGAGCACACTGAAGGTTAAGGGGTCGGGTTCGAAGGCTTCAATCGTGCACCGGGGATACAACGTTTTGAAATAGAGGCTTGCCACGCCGACGTTGGCGCCGCAATCGACAATGAACGGAGTATCCGTTTCCGCCCGGAAGAAGTAGATCTGGCGCATGAAAATTTCATGATAAGCCTCCCAAAAAGGAGCGTGGTCAAGATACTTGATGCGGAAGTTTCGTCGTCCGACGACGGCCGAGCCTCCGCGTTGGGGAGTTGGCAGTAGACCGATTCGGGCAAGTTGCGAAAGGGTCTTGATCTTTTCTCCGGGAGGACAGGTATCCTGAAGGACGAATGAGGCGTCGTGAATAACCCTTCCCAAGTTGTGAAAAGCGGATCTTAGACTCATCTAGATGCTCCACGATTTTTTGGCTGCTATGAATCCCCTAGCGCCGGCAGGACGCCCGGTGTTCGTCCATTTTATGCCACCCTCATCTCTTCTGCGGGGGGCTTGCCGAGCACGCGTCGGCAGACGCCTAGGAGCATTTCGTAATTTATCCTGGCTGTGTATTTCGCCTCGAACTCGGCGCGCGCATTGCGGCCCATCACTTCCATTTCTTCCGGATGGTTCCAGGCCCATTCGACTTTGGCGGCAAGATCCACAGGGTCGCCTGGGTTGAAGTGGAGACCAGTGATTCCGTCCTGAACCAGTTCGATCATCGAACCGATTCGTGAAGCAAGGACAGGAACACCGCAGGCGAAAGCTTCAAGGATGGTCTTAGGTAGTCCTTCGTACCACTCGCTCGGGAACATAAAGAATCTTGCGCGCTTTATTTCCGTGTAAACGCCGTCGTCGGGCAAACGGCCTAGCATTTTGACGCCAGTCAAATTGCGGCGCTGAACCTCTGCTTCGAGCTCATCTCGCAGCGGTCCGCTACCGGCAATCCGTAGCGGGACCTTTCCGTCCAGGCGGTCCCAGGCAGCGATTAAGGTTCGCGGTCCTTTTTCGGCTGACAAACGTCCGAAATAAAGTGCTGCGTCACCGGATCCGGTGCGTGGCCCGGGATCCGGATCGACAAAACACGGCACGACAGCCATGCGGTCTTCTGGCAGGCCGCTTTCGATGAATTTTTTTCGCGCAAATTCCGTGAGTGCGATGTAACAAGCAATCTTTTCGCGCCAGGTGCCCAGAGCGCGCTGGGTGGCGAGCATCAAAGCGAGGGTGGCGCTGGCTAGCGCCGAATCCTGGTAGCAACGGTACTTCACGCTGCGAAGCAAGCTTGAGGTGACGCATTCCTCGCAAACATGATCTTGCCGAAGGAACGTGCCCGCCGGGCAGAAAAAGCGAAAATTGTGGAGCGTCTGCACGACCGGGACACCCGCATCGGCGCATGCATAGTAGGCCGAAGGAGAGATCAGCGGCACCGTGTTGTGGATGAAAGCGACCTCCGGTTTCTCTCTGGCGATCAGGGCACGAAGCTCCGTGTACGTATGCCTCGACCACAGCGCGTTCACCCCCAACTTAATCCGGCTTCCAAGCCCATTCAGGGCAATCTCCCCGCTGCGCCGGCTGTATTCAACAATTCGGTGCCCCCTCCCAGTCAGCAGCTCACACTCTTTGGGCACGCCGGTGTCTTCTCCGCCTGGAAACCTGTAGTAGTTATGGATGAATAGCATCACCATTGTGCATTCTCTCTCGGGATTCGATATCTCACGCAGCCTTAATCAGAATGCCCGCCAGCGAATTCTTGCCAACTTCTCGGATGGCAGCGTGGAAAGCAATGTCGCTGCGTTCCGCGAACTCCTGAAACGCCACGTTTCCCTCGATGTCATCGGCGATGAGCACGCCTCCGCCCGTCAAATGGGGCCAGACCATCTCGAATTCCATCCTCATGTTCTTGTAAGTGTGCAGACTGTCGTGAACAAACACGTCGACGCGCCCCAGCTCTTTCAGCATCGGACCTAGCAGTTTCCGGGAAGTCCCCCTGCGCAGTGTCCATCCCTTTCGAAGTTCCTCAGGCACCAACCACCCCACATAGTCATTGTTGTTCTTTCCGAGTGGCGGCAGATCGATGCTGTACAAGCGTCCGATATCGTTCCCCTCCAATGCAGTCAGCAGGTGGGCCGAGGTCACTCCATAACACACACCTGTTTCCACCACCGTTTTCGGTTTCATCAATCGCGTGACCGCATAACAGAGTTGCGCCAAGACCCTATCCCCGTTGTGGAATACGCCGAACGGTGCTTCCGGCGGCAACGATTCCATCTGGCCGCGCAGGCGAGAGGTCAGCCCGGCTAATTCCGGCTCATTTAGTGTTAGTTGCAAGTCCTGCCTCGAAAACTCACTAAGTTGCTCCACGGCCGTCTTCCAATCCTCGGCGACGTAGGAAGGTTTCTTGTCGTTACCGAACGACAGCTTGACGCCCGCGATCATCAAGGAGCGCTCGAGAAACTCTCCGGGATCGCTCGCGAGAACGGACAACAACCTTAAAGCTTTTGAGTTAGCGAGACCCATGCTTGTTCCTAATCCGCGCTAACTGCGCGCTCCGGCGATGGCTCAAAGGCTTCCTTCGCGCCATCCCTTGCTTGGTAATCGTTCTCCGTCACGGAATCGGGATCGGGGGCCAGCACCAGGAACATTCCGCTTTTCGCAAGAAGTTTGGGGAGCAGGAATCCAAATCCTCTCCGAAGCGCCACGAAAAGCCTGTAGCGCCACGATGGAATACCGGGCGTGTAGTCATCAAAGAGCTCGAAGTGCTCAATCTTGAATCCGCTTCTCTCCACCAATTCCTTCATCGTCTGCGGACAGAACCAGCAGGTGTGTTCAAGGTTCTGGCAAGTTTTCGGGTATCGGAAGAGCGCATACGAAATAAAGATCAGGGAAAACGCGTTGGGTGTCGTCAGCACCAGCCTTCCGCCTGGTTTTAAATGTACCCGCGCTTGTTGCAGAAACAGTCCGGGATTCGCCAGGTGCTCGATCAGTTCGCCGGCGACGATGGTGTCAAATTTTTCGGAAAGCTGAAACGTTTCCGCGCTCTGCACATAGATCTTGTCGAACCCGTTCTTTCTCAGAATCTCCGCGTTCGCTTCCGAGATATCGATCCCAGACACCGACGGGAATTTCTCGCGCAACCTCCCGTGGAGAAACTGCGGCGAACCGATGTGCACAATATGCCCCGTACACCCGACGTCCAAAACATCGGGGCCTTTCACCCATTTCACTATTGCGTCAGCCCTCAGCGGAAACATCTTGTCCTCCTGAAATCCCATGACCACGCCTATTAACTACTCACATGACCTAGACGATATCCTTGGAAAATTCTTTCCTTCCCACCTTGGCCCGACAATTCAGGAAATAGCCCTAGACCCGATGCTAAACCAGTAAGAAGATAGAAAGGAATCGCACCATAGGGGGTCTCACCCATTGGGAAAAACATCGCCAAAGCAATCATGGCCACCCACAAGGCCACTCCGAACGGTTCGCCTGTAACTGCCCTCGCTCGCCACAGGAGCCTCAGAATTTCCCACCAAAATAGGACAAGCAAGGCAACGCCGACCCATCCCGTGTAACCCAAAGCATAGAAGAATGCGTTGTGCGGAGTCCGGATGAAGCGACCCGCAAGGTAGGGAACTAGGTCACCTAGAGCATAACCATACCCAAATCCAAATAATGCGGTCGCTGGGCTCGTGTGCACCGAATCCCAGATCGCCAGCCACCACACCGTCCTAAATACGAAAGTCCCTTCCTGGGAATCGACTCCCGTCGCGCCAGCGGCGACGCTTACGTTACTCAAGTCGGCACGAAACGGAGCAGCAGCGCGATCCACGAGTTGTCTCGCGGAGAAATCCGCCTCCGCGCGCCCCTCCGGGCTGGGAATACTGAAATCCGTGATGTATAAGAAGCCGAAGAGGCACGCGAGAACCGCACCAGTTTGAATCACCCGCTTACCCTTGCGACTAAGGATGGCCCAAGCGAGCATTCCTATCGCGAATGCTAACCACTCCGCGCGGAATTGCATTCCGAGCATCACGAATCCATTCATGAGTAAGAGATACCAGCACCGCCGTAGATCCTTTTCATAAGCAATCACGCCAAGCAATGCCACGAACGAAAACAGAGGCTCGCCAAAAATCGACACATCGGAAACTTCGTCGCTAACTCCAGGTACGATCCATTGAATGCGACTTAGGAAAAGAATATATAGAATTCCGTAGACGCCGTTAAACCATGCAAATCCTCGGAGTAACTCCGGCAACAGAGTTGGCCGCTTGATGCCTGCCCATAAACCTAGCAGAAAGTAGAGCGGATAATACTGGAATGCTAAATCCCGCATGGCCAATAGGGGAGGGTGGCCACTGCGAATCCCGTAGAGGACTTCGACAAACCCGTATACGAAAAAAAGGGCGTACCAAATCCAGAATTCACGTAAGGACGGAATTTTTAGACTGAATTTGAGCCACGAACTCCTGCCAACTCTGGGTCCCAAAATCAAAAATAGCCCGAGAATCACTTCTCCCACGAAAACTTTCCAAGTGGGTATTCCCAGATAGGCAAAGCTCCGGCTTAGGCTCAAATAGCCAAACAGGAGCGCGGAAGTGACCCAAATCCAAATACTCATTGTTCCAGGACCCCGTCGCCTTCCTTGCAACCCGCGAAGCAGATCCAGAGGGCAACAATCGCAGAGAGGTCGCTTAATACGAGCCCTGAGGCGGCCCCTGACACTCCATAATGAAGAGCCAGTGGGATTCCCACGACCATGGCGGCAATGGTTGAGGGAAGATAGCCAAAGAAAGCGAGGCGTGGACGTTCAAAGGAGCGCAGCGCCGAGGCGAGCAAACCTATAACTCCATTCGTAATCGGAAGCGCTGCGACGCAAATCACTGTCCACGTTGACACACTGCTATAACGACCCGCGTATAATAGCCGAAGAAGGGGGACACGTAATGCGACGACAAAGAACAGGAACAAAAGTCCCACAGGGATGTACATGGCGATGAGGTGCAAGGTTGTACGTTTCGAAACTTGCAGACCGCTCCGTTCACGCTGTCGGACGAGAATGGGAATCAGTAGCGTGAGAAGTGCCGAGAAAGAATGTAGGAGCGGGTACATCAAATTCATCATCGCGCGCAAAATGGCAGTGCCCTCGAGTCCAAATCGAGCGGGTAACAAGGCATAGTAAATGTTGGCGGGGATCCATGTCGCCACCGCCGTGAACGCTGCCCAGCGCCCGTAGCTCCAGTGGTCGGAAAGAATGCGGCTGTTCATCCCCTTGGGCAAACCGATCTGCGTTTGGCCATTTTTGCGGATGCCAAACATACATCCCGCACTAACAAGAAAACTTGAAATGCCTATCGCACCTAGCGCTGTCGCCGGAGACAAAAGACCAAGTCTGCTCAACGTCCACACGGACAAAAGAAGTAGAACGAAATAGCAGGCTCCTGCCATTGTTCCAGCATACGGATTCAACCGCGCGTAGTAGACTGCGCGCAAAAGCCATACAAGCAAGAGAAACGGAGCCACGGCGGCAAGCGAAACAAAAGCGGTTTGAAATTCGTGCGTGTAGAAGTGGCCAATCAGTGGAGCAACCAACACAACCAGTACTGACACGGGCAAGAGCAGAAGAAAATGTCCGCGAATCAGTAGGCGAACGTATTCGGAGAATATGGCCTTATATCGTCCCGGGCCATAGACTAAAAGAGGCTCATAGAACACAGCCATGTAGAGCGAGAGCAACAGCAGAAAGAAGGAATACGCCAGCGCAAACGCTCCGTATGACTCTGGCACCATCCAACGAGCTAAAAAGATATTCGCAACAAAATGCGAACCAGCAAAGAACCCCTGCTGCAGGATCGACGCACCGCCGCGTACCGCCCACGCCTTGAGACGGGCAAACGGCACCCCCACAGAGGAAAGAAACTCGAATCCCCACAGCTTGCGGGAGGAGAAAGAATTATCGGGCAAGGCTCCCTCAATCGCCACGCTCGCGCCTTCGCTTTTGGACTCAGGCAAGCTCATTGTTTGTGTGAATTCTCCAAGAAGAATCCGCGGCCTCGGGCACCCCGTAGACGACTTGTTGTTCCGTAGCCATCGATTCGCTGCCAGTTACCACCCTTTACATTATCCTTGACATTACCCACCCAAATGCGTTACTATATTGCGCTTTGTATGCAAAGTCACCTCTATATGCAACGCGCTGTGCCTAGTTTCTAACCTCTTTAGAATCTATCCGTTTAAAACCGATAGATTCTAAACAACTTACAGCCCGCCTAAGCCCCCTGTTATCTATCTCTTTCAAAAAACGGGGGGGAGGGGGGAGTAACCAAGTCGCAAGCCCCTTCATACTCCGTCCGCCTTCACCACCGCCGGCACCGTCTTCAGCAAAATCTTCATATCCAACCCTAAACTCCAGTTTTCGATGTACTCCAAATCCAATTTCATATTCGTCTCAAACGAAGGATCCCGCCGCGCCGTCACCTGCCACAACCCGGTCATCCCCGGCTTCACGTCCAGCCTCCGCAAATGCTCCAGCGTGTATTGCGCATAATCATCAACAGGATGCGGCCTCGGCCCCACCAAACTCATCTCGCCGCGCAACACATTCAGCAGTTGCGGCAATTCATCAATACTTAATTTCCGCAGCCAACGCCCGCAGCGCGTCACTCGCGGATCCTCTTCCATCTTGAAGAACGGCCCTTTCCGCTCATTTTCCCTGCGCAGCAGCTCCTTCTCTACATCCGCGGTAACGCACATGGTCCGCAGCTTGTAACACAGGAACTGCTTACCCTTCTTGCCCACCCGCGATGCCCGATAGATCGCCGGACCCTTCGAGTCCAGCCGAATCCAAATGGCAGCCGCCGCCAGCAGCGGCGACGTCAGCACCAATCCCAAAGACGACGCCACAACGTCGATCACCCGCTTAATCGCCAGTCCTGTTGTCGGGATCGGTTCCCGGTGCAGTTCCAGAATCGGGAAACCGCCAATCATGTGCAGCGGAGCGCGCCACGCCAAACCGTCGTACAAATCCGGCAGAACGTGCAGATCAAGGCGCAGGTCGCGCGCCTCCAGAAACAATTGCTTGATCATCGGGCCGTCCGCAGGCAGTGTCACGAACACTTCGTCCACAAACTGGGCGAGCGCGACGCTGCGGAACTCGGTCACATTGCCGAGCACGCGCTTGTCGCCGTTTGGATGCGGGTCCAGGAATCCACAAAAGTCATAGCCAAGATGCCGATTGTGCTGGAGCCAGCTGGCAAATGCCTGCCCCATCTTGCCCGCGCCGATGATGAGCGCGCGCGATTGCCCCTGGCCCGTTTCCGCGCGGTGCAAGACGATCCTGCGCTTCGCATAGCGCCAGCCTGAAAGGGTCACGATGTTTGCCCCACCGGCGAGAACGACGACGAGCCTCGAGATCTCCTTGTTCCCAGAAGTAAAGATGAAGAGCACAAGCAGAGCGGTTGCCACTCCCACGGCTTTTGCGACGCGAAGAGATTCCGTCAGCGCGGACAACTCGCGCGGAGTTCGATAAAGCCCCTGACTCACGCAACCCAAGAAAACAAGCGAACAGTAGAGAACGAGGAAGCTCGGATAGGCTTCCAGGGAGATGTGTCCTATCACTTGTCTCGGCGCGACGACGGCGTTCCAGCTGTTGTCGAACCCAAAACGCATACCGTAAATCAACAACGCGCTGCCGCAGACAAGCAGCATGTCGATGATTGCGTAAAGGGATTGCCGCGCGAGTCCACCTTGCGTGCGCCATTTGCGTGCATGGAACACGGACCGGGCATGCTCCTCCGTCCAGCTTCGCGCGTGGAGCTCCATCGGCGGCTCCCACTGTGGTGGAGGAGCGGACGTGGCCCTTCTAGCCGCGGATCCGTTCAACGTACCCATGTATGTTCAACCTCGGAGCTCACCGGGAACCTCTTCCTGCCGCCTGACTGAGGTGATCTTCCGGCCCGTCTCCATTTGCAGAATTAATCCCAGCGCCCGCGGCTGCTCCGTTGGTCCCTGCAGCCTCACCGTTTTGCGAACCGCGTCCCACAAGCCCTTTCAGCATGGCTGCAGCTCCAGCAGTGGCCGTCACACTCCGGCCCTTGAGAGTCAGCGCCACTTCCTCAGCAAGCATCTTTCTCGGATCCTGCGGATCGATGGCCGCGTACGAACGATGCGCGAATATCCACGCGCAACCGCCCAGGAAAAAGAGTACGGCGCCTACAGCAGCGAAGGCGCCACGGGGCGGAAACGACTTTTTGGTAGGCACAACGGCCGCATCGAGCACCTTGACGCTCGGAATCTCTTTTGCTTCCTGCACCTTCGCCAGCTCGTACTGTTGAGTGAGGAGCTCGTAAACCGTTTCCTGGATTTTTGTATTGCGGTACAAATCGGCATAGGTCACACCGAGTACGGGCAGCTGCCGGATGGACGGATAGAGGGACGGATCGCTCTTCGACGACAGCGCTCCCCCCGCTCCCGATTCGCCGCCGAGCTTTCCGAGTTGTGAGCGCAACTCGGCAACCCGTGCGCGCAGCGCGCGGACGCGAACGTTCTGATCCGTGTAGATTGCTTCCAGCCCCTGAAGCTCCGATTCGGCGAAAATGAGTTGCCCCTGCAAAGCCGCCGCGGCCTCCATCATCGCCTTGCCTTGCGCGGGAATATCGATGGCGGTGTTTTTACTGGCGAAGTCGCTGAACTTAAGCGCGGAGACATCCAAGTCCTGCTTCACGGTCTGCAGCCGGTCTTCCAGGAAAATACGTTCACGCCTCGCCGCCGAAGTGCTGACCTCTGCAACCAGCCGATTCAGCTCCTTCACATAGGCGCCCGCCATTGCGGCCGCCTTTTGCGGATTGTGATCCCACACGGAAACCGAGATGATGCCGCTTTTCCGGTCTTCGGTAACCGAGGTGTGCTTTGTCAAATCCGTCCGGGCGTCTTCCATTTTCGAATCCCAATACTCCCGCCGGAGATCGAACTCATCGATCAGGCGATCCTGCACAGTCCGGCTGGCGAGAATGCCCACAAACAACGCGCCGGAATTCTTCATGCCGAGCAAATCACCCGCCAATCCGGCCAGCCCTGCTCCCGCTCCGGAGCCCGTTCCGCCGCGACCACCGGCCGCGGCCGCCAGGAATGCAGCGGCTCCGCCGCCGGACTGGTTGTCTGGCGGCATCAATTGCGTGGTGGCCTCGTAACGAGAAGGAATGAGAAGGGCAATCACAAAGCTCACGACAAGCCCGATTAAGGCCCAACGCAAAAGAAATCGCCGTTGCTCCCAGAGCATGCGCATGTTGGAGGCGGTGCGCTCGCGCGAAGCGCGTACTTCTTCCGGCGACGGCTCCAGGAACAAGCCGCGCTCTTCCTGCTCGAGTCCGAGATCGTTATGCATTCGACGCTCGGTCATGGCGTTGTGCCCCCATCTGATTGATCGGTTAACGTCGTCGCTTGCGGATGGAGCATTCTTCCAGGCTGGAACGTAAGCCCGACCGAAGTGGTCCAGTTGGTTTGTGGGGTTGCGGCCAATAGAGGCGCGGTCCACTGCTCATGCTGCACAAGCGCGGTTACGTTGAGATTTCCGCGAATCCAGAAATCGGCCTTCACAAATTCGTCGTGGAGCTTCACGCCCCCCGGAATAAAATCGCCGTCGACTTGCAGATGCCTGTATCCAAATTGCAGACTACTCTTCGGGGTAAACCAATAATTCATCCAAGCCTGCTCGCCTGTTCCTTCGCGTCCAACCCAGCTGCCCATGATGAAGTTATTGTTCGTATAGGCGTCGTGGTAGAAAAGTTCCCAATACGAAAACTGACCGGCATGGCTGCGAGAGGTCGTCGTGTCTGTAAACACCCCTTCGACGCGTAAATCCAGTTTTGGGATGCGTGGAAATTTTGCCAGGTAGAGTCCCCCATCGATGGGCGCGCGGCGGGGCGCATCAATCGGGCTAGGGTCGTCGCTGGTCATCGAATCCGCGTATATCGACAGCCAGTTCCTTACGAATGGAAGTTTGTAGGAAAAATCGAATCCGCCGACGCGGTGGCCCGGATTGTCGTTAGGACCGTAGTTCACGGAACTGACATAGGAGAAGTAACTGTGCAAGATGGCCCCCGACGTCATGGCGCGTCCGACTCCGCCAAACTCCGTGGTGCGACTGAAGCCAAAATCGAGATTCTTCGTCGGCTTAAAGGAAACCTTCTCGCCATGGAAAATCGGATCCGCCGGAAATTGGTTTCCTTTCATCCTGCCGACGAACAAATCAATTTTCATGGGGCCGATATACTTGAATATCCATGGCAGGATGAATGGTTTTACCCGGCTCAGTCGGAACATGTACATCGGCTCAGCGTTGTTGCTGAGGAGAAACGAACTGCCGTAGTTGGGCGACCACCAGAGATCCTGTTTCCCAAACGAAAAGTTCCAGCTGTCGAGATTGGTGCTCAGGTACGCATTTTGAATCGTGAAGCGATCCACTTGCGCCACGGGAGTCGCGGGCTGCAGGGGATTCAAGTCCACATTGGCGATCACTTGCCGGACAGCCAAGGGATAGGCCGGAGCTCCGGGCGCGTGCTGATATTCCCCGCTGAAATAAACCGCGAAGCGGTCAGAGGTGGCATAGCTGGAAAAGCCGGTAATATTGTTGACGCCCTCCTGGTACGGCCGGCCTTCGTCGTTGTAAATCGTCTGCCCAAAGTGATAGCTGTCGGCGAGCGGGGTTCCGCTTATGCCGGTCATCCGTGTATAGACCGATTCCAGCCTATACGATTGGTTTTCGTCGGTTTCCAAAGCCCGAAGTTCGGTTGCGAATTCCGTGCGCAACGCCGCAACAATTCCGGCCATCTCGGTTCCGTGCGGCGCGTTCTCGTCGATGTTGCCCGCCGCTTCGTTCATCAAGGCCACGCACTCCATGCGAGTCCATGGCCTGATATTTAAGAACTCGGATCGGACCAGGCCTTGCGCTGCGAGTCGTTCGATCGCGGGATAAACCCAGGAATCGACTGGCACGTTGGGCGAGCCCATGCTGTCGGGCTCTGGCTTCCAGTGTTCGCGCATAAACTGCGAGGCGGAGATCCACGCATCACCACCAAGTTCCGGATCGTGGTGCCGGCTGTAAACGCTCTGACCTACCATGTTTCCCAGGACGCTGCCGACAAACAGATCCGAGGGGAAATGCTGGCGAGCGCGGAACCTCGAATAGTCAATGAAGCCCGCCAAGGCGTAGACGGCGATCCTGGTCAACGGGCCCGGATATTCATGCGCAATCACGCCAGCGGCAGCGAATGCCGCGGAAGCATGTTCTGAAGGAAACGAAACGCCTCCATTAAAGAATGGGCCGGTCCCATTTCCCTCGTTGGGGCGTTGGCGGCCCAGCGAATACTTCATCGCCTCGGTTACTGCCAGGCTGTTGAGGACCGCTTCGCCCGCGAGGAAACCAGTTTCACGCCAGTGATCGTTGTGTTTCGGGTAGCTCAAAAGCCACATCCCGGCCGCGCTGCCCAGCATGGCGCCGATCCCGGCATTCGAGGCGTTGTCCCAGCGGCTCACGGTGCTTGGATCGCGCGAGACGTGAAGGCTTGCATGACTGTCAGTAAGAAGGAGAGTAGAGGTAACGCCACCGTACGGGATAATCCATCCCAGGTCGGTGAACCGGAGCTTCACCGGGCTGACCCAGATTTCCTTCTGGTCGAGCAAGAACCTCTCTCCCAGTCCGCGAAAATTGTGGGATATCTTCACTGACGTATCCTTGTCACTATCCTCGTCTGCAACCGTATTGCCATCCGCGTTTCCGGACTCGGATTCAGGCTTCGGATCTTGCTGTTTATCCCCGCTCTTTTTGGCCTCGGCTTTCGGCTCTGGATTGTCGGGAACTTGCGGGCAGGCCATAACGGCGCCCGCCACCAACAGATCCATCGCCAGCATTGAAACCAGAATTGTTTTTCTCCCTGTCATTATCTGGCCCACTTACGGGTGGATATACGCCACGGCAAGAGCGACCGAAGAAGCTACTTGAGCCGTCTGCATAATCGCAGTCCAATTCACGCCACCAATCTTCGGAGTTTTTTCAGGGACCATGACGGTGTCCCCCGGCCGCAGCGGAGTATTCAACGGATCACCCGAGAACCAGCCGCCGCCGCTCTTGGCGGAAAGTACAGAACCGTCGGCGCGGATCACAAACACGTCTTTCTTGTCGGCAATCTGGGTAGGTCCACCGGCCTGGCCCAGGTACCATTTCGCGGAACGCCCTGATTGCGCGGTGATTGCCGTGGGGTTGAACACCTGTCCATTTACTGTCACCACCGTGGCCTTCTTTGGAATCATCAACACATCGCCGTCGCGCAGGGGCACATCCGCCGGCGTATTTTTCCACCTGGCTACATCAGTTTGAATGTGAATCACGACCCGGCCGATGGGAGGTGTTGAGGCAAGCTGCGTGATGGCCGCATCGGTTTGTGCCAAGGCGTTCATCTTGGCGTTCTTCTGGTCCGCGGAGCCCTCCGGCAGTTCCTTAAGGTGTTCTCTCTCCACCTTCATTCGATTGATGAGTTCCTGCTGATTTCTGTTTTCCATTTCGCGGACTTCGCGGCGCATCAGCACGGCGCCATAGGGATATGCCTGACCTGTGAATCCTCCGGAGCGCTGCAGGACAGAACTCAGATGTTCGCCCGGCCGGATCCCGTAAGTGGACGGATGTACAACCTCACCGTCGACTTTCACGGACGCGCCAATATCGCTCCATCCGGGAACCTGACGAATGGCCAGGACATCACCGCTGTGAAGTGGCAGGTCCTCGCTTGCGTTGCCATTGCTCAGGGATGCGAGGGAGATCTGAAGATGTTCCGAGGAACCGCCCGAAGCGGCATAGCGGGTCAGGTCCGCGGTGTTGGTGTCAGCGCTGCGCTTCAGGCCGCCTGCCGCGCGAATCAAATCATCGGCGCGCATATTCTCGGTATAGGGGTAGCGGCCAGGTTTTGCCACTTCTCCAGTAATCTCAATCGTGCTTGGCTCGACGCGGGAAGTGTTCTTATGAATGAGGAGCCGATCACGGGGCTGCAATAAAATGTTGTCCGTGGGCCCCCCGCTTAACGCGGCCGCCAGATTCACGCTAAAAATTTTGGAGCTTCCGTCCGGATTGATGCGAAAAAGTTGGGCCGTATCCGTGGCGGCATCCGGCTTCAGGCCTCCAGCCAGAAAAACGGCATCGCGCAGGGAAGCCTGCCCGGAAGTCTTATAATCGCCGGGCGAGCGCACTTCTCCGGCGACGGAGACGGTGGGAGCCGGTTCGAAATCGAAGCGGCTGAAAATGCGGACAGTATCCAGGGCTTGCAATTGTGGAGAGGAAGCAGGGTCGGCCATCGCGGAAGCCAGATCGAAGCTCACTACAGTCGGATGGAAATCCGGCGGATTCAGGCGAATGATCTCGCCATAATGCGCCGCGGGTTCGGGGAGGATGTCCTTGTAAGAAGCGATGAGATCGGTCAGCTTCATCTGTGAATGATAGGAATAGCGTCCCGGGCGTTGAACGTGACCCTGAAGGTAAATCGTGTCCTGGTTGTACTGGGCGATCGGGAAAATGTGGATTTCGTCGCCGGGCTGAATCTTGAAAGAGGCGAGTTGCGCGGGAGCCGCGTTTTCAGGCGAGAGATCCAGGCTGAGCATCGTCCGCTTTTCGTGCGCTTCGAGACGTTGCACTTCCACGTGGCGCAGAGCCGCGGCCGGCAGAATGCCTCCGGCAAGTTCAAGCGCGTCTTCGACCGTCTCTTCACCATTCAGTTCGTATATCGCGGGACGGCGCACCATTCCCGTTACGGTGACTTGCGGGCCGACAGGCGGCACCATCAAGGAGTCACCGTTTTCGAGCTTCATTGCGTCGGAAGAAACACCATGCAAGAGGAGGTCGTACGCGTCGATCGTTTCGATTTCCTCTTTTCCGCGCATATGCTTCAGGGTGCGAAGAGAGCCGCGAGGCGTCACCCCGCCCGCCCCTACGAGCGCGTTGATAGCGGTCGAGAGCGAACTGATATCGTAGGCTCCGGGTTCTTCCACTTCACCGACGACGTAAATGCGAATGGTTCGCAGGCGGGACACGGAAACGTCCGCGGAAGTGTTGCGATACTGAGTCGAGATTACCCTTTGCACGGATTGCTGCACTTCGCCGAGAGACCTGCCGCTCACCAGCACCGGCCCGGCTTCTGGAAGAGTGACCCTCCCTTGCCGGTCCACGACGCGCACCAGTTTGGTGGAGATTCCACCCCAAAGATCAATGGTTAAGCTGTCGCCAGGGCCCACTACATAATCCGGACCAACGGGCAGATCCATGGGGATGCTGCGTGGGTCGCGGAGCCCGTCACGGAAAACTTCCGTGCCAAATCGCTGCGGCGGACGATCCTGCGCGGGCGCCTGAACGTAAAGGTCGTATAGAGAGGGGATGTCGGCATAGGGGTTTGGCCTGTGGACCGGCATTCCTGGCGCCACCGTGCGGTCCGACGCGAGTCTCGGCTTCCGGCGCGGATAAGTTTCTCCGATCATGTCGGACTTTGTGGTGGGCATTGCTGCGGACTGGTCAGGGAAACCGCCGCTTCCCAGACTCTGAGCCGCGGCTGAACGCGCCTGGTCAAGGAGCGCACCGCTCAGAGCATCGGGAGGCATCATCCCGGAGGATCTCGAATCACCCGGCATTTTCATTGAGCCGGAAACATTCAACAACGAATCCAGGCCGGTGCCAGATGCTGCGCTGAAAGGAATTCCGTCAGCACCGCCGGCCGCCTGCATGATGCGCGGAGACGTGCTCAGCGGCTGCCCATCGTTCTGATAATTCGGAAGCAAGTCCTTCTGAGGAAAGTTGTCTTCAGGGGGTGAAGTGGTGCGCCTCTGGCGAGATGGAGTTTCCTGCTGACAGTCCTGGGTTTCGTCCAGTTCGCAGGCCTCAGCTTTTGTTTCCCGGGTCTCTGGCTTTTGCGGCTTAAGATTCTCGGCGTCTTCCTGGGCTTCAATCTGGACCTGCCGGCGTACGCGTTCCTTCAGTAGAAGATCCTGCTCTTTACCGATTTCGGAATCCGGATTGAAGCTTGGGCGCAGGTAACCGTAGCGCTGCACCAACCTGGTCGCGATGGAGCGAAACTTGATGTCGTTGGTCAGGCGGTCAAATACCGCGGTATCCGTGAGATCTTCCGGACTGACGAGTTGCCCGTTGCTGCTCGCTTCCCTGGCAATCCATCGCTTCAACTCCACCAGCAAGCCGGGATCCTTGATCAATACCTCTTTAATTTGGGCTGGCGCCGCGGCCACTAAATTGAGGTTCTCGTTTTCGAGCTCCGATTGTCCGGGCTGCTGCCGCTGGCTGATTGGGGCGCGTTCGGGAATGCGCTTGGTATCAGGCTGCTGGGCTGGGGAGGGGAGGAGGCATCCGGCAGTGCAGGCAAGTATAGTGGCGCCAATTTTCAGGTAGCTTAAACGGAAAAGCATCGTATGACCTTTTCGAAATGAGAATTTCGGAATCATAAACTCACCCTCCCGCTTCATTCCGGTACGGCGCCTGACTTTCCGCCATGTTGCGGACAGCGGTTAACAACCCCTCTTCGGAAGATTCGATGTCGCCTGAATGGATATCCACGGAAGCCCAGTAACAGACGGTGTGATTCTCATGGGGGGCGACGGCGATGATGCGAAGCTCCGGGAAGTGGCGAAAGAGCGAGTCGCAGATGTCAGGACGTTTGCCGTGCTCCTCGGCTGTTACGACGAGGAGGTCGGGGGAGGACTTTTGGACATGTTCGTGGATATCCGCTTCGTCCGCGACCTCGCCGACGATCTCGATCCACGGTTGTTCTGCAAGCGACTCGAGCAGCAATTCCCGCATCAGTTTGGGTTTGTTCGCGACCAAGACCCTGAACGTTCTGACCATTTTGCCCTCACTCGGCGAACCAGTCTTGGCCAGTAAGTATTAGCGGAATGAAGAATTTGCATAGGTTCAACGTGGAATCAAAAGAGAACCACAGGGAAAGGCGGAAAATAGTTGGGCCTCTTTGTACCGCCTGAGAACGGAAATGGACTATCTGGAACTAGTCCCGTCTGGGCCATTAGGACCAAGGAGAGGACTAGTGGGTGTCGGAGCGAAAGTGGATCGAAGGGCCAAGGGTTTTAGCGCCGGAAGCGGGATTTTTGTTAAAAATCGATGAATTTTTACGCGAATTTGACGGAATCTGTGGAAAAGCCCGTGTGAAAGTCTAATAAAGGCGACTCTCCACTGTCATTCGGTATCTAAATTTCGAACAAGTGTTGACACCTCTAAAGGGTGACACTAGAGTAGAGTAGGCCACTGGTTACTGGGGCCCAAAGTTACAAAAAAGTTGCAAGACTGGTGGTTAAACCCGATTCAATTCTTTAAGAGGGAGACTAGTTGTATGACTGTCCCGACAACCTCCTCTAAACCCGCCGATCCGAAAGTGTTTGTTGCCACGGAAAACCGGTTGCTCCGGGATACCCTGGCACGCCTCCTCAGAAAGCAAACGGGAATCCGCGTGGCCGGGGTAGCCGCGAATTCCGAAAACATTGCCGGCCAGATTGCGGAGTCCGAATGCGATATTCTCCTGACGGATTTCTCGCCCATTACGAGCAATTCGGTGCTTCTGCGCAAGTTGCACGACGAGAACTGCCAGCTCAAGATCATCCTGATTGGTATGGAGGATGATTCGGAAATCTTCCTGAAGGGAATTCATCTGGGGGCACGGGGTTATGTGCTGAAGGATGCGTCTGCCTTGGAGATCGTGAACGCCATCCGCAGGGTTGGGCAGGGCGAGGCAATTTGTCCCCCAAACTTATGCATGGCGCTGATTGAACATGTCTGGAGCGACGAGCGGAGGAACCTTCAGTACGCTCGAGCGGCGGCGTCGAACAGCAGCAAGCTGACGTTCAGGCAGGTGCAACTGATGAACCTGGTCGCCGACGGACTTTCGAATAAAGAGATTGCGATGAGCCTAAATTTGTCGCAGTTTACGGTGAAGAATCATCTTCGCCGAGTCATGAGGCAAGTGGACGCGACAAACCGTTACGACGCCGTAGAGATGATTCGCGCCAGCGGCCTGCTGAAAGATAAGAAGCGCGATTCCGAACGAACCGTTTCCGCCTTGACAGTCGAGCAAGTAGTACGCTGAAATCCCGCAGACTGACTTCCAGAAATATTGCAGGAATTGGTGCGCGCAGAACCAGCGAGCCTGGATTGCGCAACCCGGCATGTATGGAATTCCGTTCCCACCGGTTGAATTCAAATTTTGAATCCCGCCCAGAAATAAAATGATTGCCCGACCGGGCGTTGCCTCAGTCGGAGTGCCAAAAACTGAGAGTTAGACAGGTATCTAACTGTCAGCCCCCCGCATCGAAGACAAATCGGAGTTTTTCATGCGCGCCGGAACTGAGCGCTTCGGCACTGGATTGAATTAGCGGATCGGCGCGGGGTTTGTCGAAAGAGAAAAATATTCAGGGAGACCCAAGGGAATGTACAGGCCAAAGTACAGGCTAGATTCGAGCATCACCGTACTGCGCGAAGCGTTCCGGTTCAGGGGGCATATCGCAGCAGCAGCGCTGCTGACTTCGCTGGCGCTAATTATGAATGGGTGCGACACGAAGTCCGCTCCGGTGACGAAGCCACCTGCACCGGTGGTGACGGTGTCAAAGGTTGAATGCAAGCCGGTAATCGAGGCCGATGAGTTTACGGGCCGCCTGGAAGCGGTGGATCACGTGGAGATCCGCCCACGCGTTTCGGGGCAACTGGATAGCGTGCATTTCCAGGAAGGGGCCATCGTCCAGAAGGGCGACCTGCTGTTCACGATCGATCCGCGGCCATTTCAGGCGGAAGTGGATCGCCTGAAGGCGGAGTTAGAGAGGGCGAAGGCGCAATTGGCTCGAAGCCAAAGCGATTTCGCGCGCGCTGAGCGGTTGCGTAACAACAACGGGATGTCGCCGGAAGAATACGACCGGCGCAATTCGGCGCGGGCGGAGGCCGAAGCGCAGATGGCTTCGGTAGAGGCTTCGCTGCGCGGGGCGGAGCTGAACCTGGAATTTACGCACATCGTTTCGCCGATCACAGGGCGGGTGAGCCGCGCGGAAGTGACCAGAGGAAACCTGGTGACGAGCGGAAGCGGCGGGCCGGCGACATTGCTGACGACAGTGGTATCGCTGGATCCGGTGTACGCCTATTTCGATGCCGACGAGCAGACCTATTTGAAATACGGGAAGCTGGCGCGCGCGGAAAAGAAGCGCACAAACGGAGAGGCGAACGGCCCGATTTATCTGGGACTGGCGGGTGAAGAGGATTATCCGCACAAGGGCGTGGTTAATTTCATCGACAACCAGGTGAATCCGACGACAGGGACGATCCGCGCGCGCGGAGTGTTCAACAACAAGGATTTGTCGTTGACGCCCGGGCTGTTTGCGCGGTTGCGGCTGGCCGGCGGCGAAACGATTCGAGGCTGCCAGATTGACGACGCGGCGGTGGGGACGGACCTGAATCAGAAATTTGTCCTGGTGGTGGACGCGAATAATGCGGTTACCTACCGCCCCGTGGTGCTGGGACCGATGGTGAACGGGTTGCGCGTGGTGCGCGACGGACTGAAAGAAGGCGACATCGTGGTGGTGAACGGGCTGCAGCGTGTGCGTCCGGGAATGAACGTGACGCCGAAGCAGGTGCCGATGGGCAGCGCGTTGTTGTCCTCTCCGACAGGACCGACAGCCGCGAATGACGATGAGAGCGCGAAGAGGCCGGGGGCCTCCGGCAAGTGATGCGGGGCAAGTAAGGCAAAAGGGACTCCATGAAAATCGCAGACTTTTTTATTGATCGGCCTATCTTTGCCGCGGTGGTCTCGATCGTGATCACCATTATCGGCGCGCTGGCGTTTTTGAAGCTGCCCATCAGCGAGTATCCCGAAGTTGTGCCGCCGACGGTGGTGGTGCATACGTCGTACCCCGGCGCGAACCCGACGGTGATCGCAGACACGGTGGCTTCACCCCTGGAACAGTCGATTACCGGTGTGGAAGACGAGCTGTACATGTTTTCGCAAGCGACGGCGGACGGGGTGATGACGTTGACGATTACGTTCCGCATCGGGACCGATCTGGACAAGGCGCAGGTGCAAGTGCAGAACCGCGTGGCGCAGACCTTGCCGCGCTTGCCACAAGAGGTGCAACGGCTGGGCGTGACGACGGAAAAAACTTCGCCGGACTTGCTGATGGTGGTGCACCTGATTTCGCCGGACAAACGCTACAACATGCTGTACCTGGCGAATTACGCGGTGCTGCAGGTAAAGGATGAGCTTTCGCGCCTGCCCGGCGTGGGCAACGTACAGATTTTCGGAGCGGGCGATTTCAGCATGCGCGTGTGGCTGGACCCGAACAAACTGGCGTCACACAGCCTGACGGCGACCGACGTGGTGCGCGCAATCCGGGAACAGAACGTGCAGGTGGCCGCGGGCGTGCTTGGCGCGCCACCGGTGGCGAACCCGCAAAACGCGTTTCAATTGCTGGTGAATACGCAGGGGCGGCTGACGACGGAGGAGGAGTTCGGAAACATCATCGTGCGGGCGGCGCCGCAAATCACGCGCATCCGCGACGTGGGGCGGGTGGAGTTGGGCGCAAGCACCTACGCGCTGCGCAGTTTGCTGAACAACGAGCCGGCGGTGGCGATTCCGATATCGCAGCGGCCGGGTTCGAATGCGCTGGAAACGTCGAAGCAGGTTCGCGAGACGATGGCGCGGTTGAAGGCGCAATTTCCCGAAGGTTTGGACTACCGGATCGTGTACGACCCGACGGTGTTCGTGAGGCAGTCGATCGAAGCGGTGGGGCACACGTTTGTGGAAGCGCTGATTCTGGTGGTGCTGGTCGTGCTGATCTTTTTGCAGACGTGGCGCGCTTCGATTATTCCGTTGCTTGCGCTGCCGGTTTCCCTGGTAGGCACGTTTGCGATCATGCTGGCGCTTGGCTTCACGCTGAACACGCTATCGCTGTTCGGACTGGTGCTGGCGATCGGGATCGTGGTGGACGACGCAATCGTGGTGGTAGAAAACGTCGAACGAAACCTGGAGCTGGGACTGCAGCCGAGAGAGGCGACGCAGCGAGCCATGGCGGAGGTGAGCGGGCCGATTATCGCGATCGCGCTGGTCTTGTGCGCCGTGTTCGTGCCGACGGCATTCATCGTGGGGCTTTCCGGGCAGTTCTACAAACAGTTTGCGCTGACCATTGCAATTTCGACGGTGATTTCGGCGTTCAACTCGCTGAGCTTGAGTCCGGCGCTGGCGGCGCTGCTGCTGCAGTCGCGCGATGCGAAGAAGGACAGGTTTTCACGCGTTCTGGATTTCGCGTTCGGGTGGTTTTTCCGCGGCTTCAACAGGTTTTTTGGGTGGGCTTCGGGCAAGTACGGAACATTCGTCGGCCATGCGATTCGTTCGACGGGGATTGCACTGGTGATTTACGCCGGACTGATTGCGTTGACTGGCATCGGGTTCAGCAAGGTGCCGAGCGGATTCGTGCCAACGCAGGACAAGCAATACCTGGTGGCGTTCGCGCAGTTGCCGAACGGGGCGACGCTGGACCGCACGGAAGCGGTGATGCGCGAACTTTCCGACATCGCGCTGGCGCATCCGGGGGTGCAGGATGCGATCGAATTTCCGGGGCTCTCGATCAACGGATTCACGAACAGCCCGAATTCCGGAATCGTGTTCGTCGGCCTGAAGCCGTTCGAGCAGCGGACGAGCAAAAACCTTTCCGGCCTGGCGATCACAAAACAGTTGAACGAAAAATTCGGCGGGATTCAGGAAGCGTTCGTGGCAATTTTCCCGCCGCCGCCGGTGCAGGGGCTTGGAACCGTGGGCGGGTTCAAGCTGTACGTGGAAGACCGGGCGGGCCTAGGGCTGGAACCTTTATATAAAGAGGCGACGGCGGCGATGGGCAAAGGCTATCAGACGCCGTCGCTCTCGGGATTGTTTTCGAGTTTCGACGTGAACGTGCCGCAGATTGACGCGCACGTGGACCGTGAAAAGGCGAAAACGTACGGCATCAGCCTGGATGACGTGTTCGAGACGATGCAGGTGTATCTCGGTGCGCTGTATGTGAACGACTTCAACCGGTTCGGGCGAACGTACCAGGTGAACGCGCAGGCGGAATCGAGCTACCGGTTGCAGCCGGAAGACATCGTGAAGCTGAAAGTCAGGAACGCGGCGGGAGAGATGATTCCTCTGGGTTCGGTGGTGACGGTGCGCTCGACGTACGGGCCGGACAGGGTGATGCACTACAACGGATTCCCCGCGGCGGAGATCAATGGCGCGGCGGGGCCGGGCTACAGTTCCGGGCAATCCGAGGCAGCGATTGCCAATATTTTGAATCAGAACCTGCCGAACGGGATGCGTTTCGAATGGACGGAGCTGACGTACCAGCGAATCCTGGCCGGCAATACGATGGCTTACATTTTTCCACTGTCGGTGCTGCTGGTGTACCTGGTGCTGGCGGCGCAGTACGAGAGTTGGTCGCTGCCGCTGGTGGTAATCCTGATTGTGCCGATGACGCTGCTTTCCGCGATTGCGGGCGTGTGGCTGCTGAACGGCGACAACAACGTGTTCACGCAAATCAGCCTGATCGTGCTTGTAGGGTTGGCGTGCAAGAACGCGATTTTGATCGTTGAATTTGCGCGCGAAAAACAGCACGAAGGGATGAACCGGTTTGAAGCCGTGATGGAAGCGTGCCGGCTGCGCTTGCGGCCGATTTTGATGACCTCGCTGGCGTTCACGATGGGCGTGGTGCCGCTGGTGCTTTCGTCGGGAGCGGGTTCGGAAATGCGGCAGGCGATCGGCGTGGCGGTGTTTTTTGGAATGCTGGGCGTAACGTTTTTCGGATTGCTGCTGACGCCGGTTTTCTACGTGGTGGTGCAGCGCCTGGTGGAGGGCAAGGAATTGAAGAAGATACCGCAAGCCCAAGGTGTAGGCGAGCCTGGAAAGGCGGAGGCGTAACCCGTGCGAAGAAAATCGATCGCGACTCTTGCAATCGTTGCGGCACTTTCGGGTTGCTCGGTGGGGCCGCACTACAAAGCGCCCAATCCCGCGGAAGTGAAACTTCATCAGGCGCAGCCATCGGAGATTTCGCAGGAGAAATTTGATGGGAAGTGGTGGGGAGAGTTTGACGATCCCGTGTTGAACGGGCTGGTGGATTCCGCGCTGCGCGCGAACTGGGACATCGAAATTGCGCGGGCCAAACTGGCGGAGTCGAGGGCCATTTACGACGAACGCAAGCTGGACAAGTACCCGACGATCTCGAGTTCGGCAAGCTACCAGCAGGCACGGGAAGTCGTTCCTGGATTTATCGACACACCGGTGAACATCAAGACGTACCAGGCGGGATTCGACGCGTTTTGGGAACTGGATGTGTTTGGCCGCGTGCGCCACCAGGTGGGAGCGGCGGCGGCGCAGAACCAGGCGTTCCAGGCGAATCTTCGCGACGTGCAAGTGAGCGTGGCGGCGGAAGTGGCGCGGAACTATTTTCTGTTGCGCGGAGCGCAGTGGCGGCTTGCGGTGGCGCAACGAAGCCTTGTGAACCAGCAGGACACGCTGAAATGGACGGAAGTGCGGCGCGACGCGGGCGTGGGGGAAGAGCAGGACGTGGCCAGCGCGGCGGCGCGCGTGGCACAAACCGCGGCGACGATTCCCGATATCAACGCGGCAATATTAGTGTTTCAAAATCGCATTGCAGTTCTGACGGGTGTGCGCCCAGGCGAACTTGCGGCGGATTTGTCGGCGCGTGAATATGCGCCGATCACGAAGACGTTGCCGATTGGCGATCCCAACGAGTTGTTGCGGCGCCGGCCGGACGTGCAGGCGGCAGAGCGGCGACTGGCGCAGGCGACGGAACTGCAGGGGTCTGCAGTCGCGGACCTTTTCCCGCATGTGACGTTTGGGGGATTTTTGGGATTCATTGCGGGCCGCGGAAGCACCTTTTTCCAATCGGACTCGGAGGCGTGGAGTTTTGGGCCTTCGATCACATGGCCCGCGCTGGATTACTGGCGATTCAAGGCGCGGGTGAGGCAGTCTTCGGCGGTGACGCAGGAGAATTACGCGGAGTATGAGCAGACGGTGTTGCGGGCGCTGGAAGAGACGGAGAACGCGCTGATCAGCTATCACGCGAACCAGGAAAAGCTGATCCAGTTGAACGACCAGGCGAGGGAAAGCAAACGCGCGGCGGATATCGCGCGCGATCGTTACCGCGAAGGCGTGATCGATTTCCTGCAACTGCTGGATGCGGAGCGCGTGCAATTGCAAGCCGAGGACAACCTGGCGCAGGTGGAAGGCGACGTGTTCGTTTCGGTGGTGACCATTTACAAGGCGCTCGGCGGTTTGCCGGATGACACCCAGTTGCCGGGGAGCAGGACTCCCGCGGTGGCAGCGAACGGGGGGGCCCATCAGGCTTCGGCGAACAAATGAGCCGCTCTATTGAATTGAGTTTATGGCTTGCCTGGCTTTGGCCGCGATGCCAGGCGGCAATTCCGAATAACCCAGGCGGTTGGCGATCTCCTGGCCGTCGCTGAGCGCCCAGTTCCAGAAGTCCTTCAAGGAGCGGCTTCGCGCGGACGCTAGTCCGCTTGCGGGAACGTAGATCCAGGTGAAGCTCACCAGTGGATACGACTCTTTCCCGGGAGTGTTCACTAACGATCCACCCAAATCTTCCGGCAGGGATTTCTCGCCGGCCGCGCAGGCTGCCAGGATGCCCGGGCCGCTGGCTTTGACGAATTGCCCCGCGGCATTCTGCACGCTGCCGTAGCCGATGTCTTTCCGCTTGGCGTAGGTCAATTCCACATAACCAATCGCACCGGGCGTGGCGCTTACCTTCGTCACCATGCCTTCGCTGCGATTGATCTCCACGCCAACCGGCCACGCGGGTGATGCGTTCCTGCCGATCTTCGATTTCCACTCCGGGCTGGTGCGGCTTAGAAAATCGGTCAGGATGTAGTTGGAGCCCTTCACGCCGCTGAGGTGCACGACGGTGATCTCCAGGTCCGGCAACGTCAGGCCAGGGTTCAGCTTCGCAATTCTTGGGTCGTTCCAGTTTTTGATGTCGCCCAGGTAGATTTCCGCCAGGACCTCGCCGGAGAAGCGGAGATCTGGCTTTCCGGGCAACTTGTAGATGGGAGTAATCGCCACTAGCACGGTGGGAAATTGAATCAGCGTGTATTTGGCGCCATGCTTCTGCGCTTCACTCAGCGGGATTTCTCCGCCCCCGAAATCGCCGGTTCCTTGCCGGATCTCCTGGAGGCTCTGCGACGTTCCAAGACCCAGATAGCGCACCTGGACGCCGGGGTGCTGCTTTCCAAACTCCGCGGTCCATTCCGAGTACAATGAGCCTGCCAGATTCGAGCCCGAGCCTACCAGCGAAATCATGTCTTGCGCGACCACTGGCGTTGCAACCATTCCTGCCAACAGAGCAACTTGCCACAGCGTCCTTGCCGTTCGCGCGACTCTCATTGGGTCCCCCGGGGTCTTAAATGTTCATATCCGTAACTTCCTTTCGTTCTGGTGCGCCGCCCATGTTGCCATTGTTCCGAGTTGAAACCAGGCAAATATTTGGAGAGGAGTTCGAAGAGTCACTGGGGTAGCAACCTGACAAGAAGTAATGCTGGATTGCAAATTACCTACGCCAATGGGCAGGTACGTCGATGTAAGAGGCATCGAGGGCGGAGATGGAGGGGCAGCCGAGAAGGCGGAGAGTGCGATCGACGTCGGCGCGGAGGATTTCGAGAGCGCGGAGAGCGCCGGGATAGCCGGCGGCGGCCATGCCGTAGGCGTAGGCGCGGCCGATGAGGACGGCGCGAGCGCCGAGGCAGATGGCTTTGACGATGTCGCCGCCGCGGCGGATACCGCCGTCCATCAAAACTTCGGTGCGGCCATTCACTGCGGCGACCACTTCGGGAAGCGCGCGGATGGTGGGGTAGACGGAATCAAGTTGGCGGCCGCCGTGGTTGGAGACGATGACGGCGGCGGCGCCTTCGTCCACAGCGCGGTGCGCGTCGTCTCCAGTGAGAATGCCCTTCACGATGATGGGGCCGCTCCACACATTGCGGATCCATTTTAAATCGTCCCAGCAGACCGCGGCCTCCGCGAGGGCTGCGGAGACGTCAATCAACTGCATTGGCCCCTGGCCGGGGATGACGATGTTTTCGAGCTTGGGCATTCCGCCATCGGCGAGAAACGCGGCCAGCCAGCGCGGATGCGCCAGAATATTGGGTAAGAACGGAAGCTTTGCAAAAGGTGAGCTGCCGAGCATTTGCTTCATGCCGTTGCGCGGGTCGCGTTCGCGCATGCCGGCCACGGGCGTATCAATCGTGAAGACCAGCGCGGAGTAGCCGGCTCGGCGAGCGCGGTCGATGCCGGCTTCGGCGGCAGCGCGGCCGCCAAGCAGGTAGAGCTGGTACCAGGCAGAACCTTTGGTGGCGGCCTTCACGTTTTCCAGCTTGTGGCCGGAAATGGTGGAAAGCGCATAGACGGTTCCGGCATCGCCCGCGGCCCGGGCGGCAGCGAGCTCGCCTTCCGGATGCATCATGCGGCTATAGCCGACCGGAGCCAGAATCGCCGGGAAGGCCAGATTGTGGCCAACGACGGTTGCTCGGAGATCGCATTCCGCAAAGGCAACGGCATTGCGCGGGCGGAAGAGGATGTCGCTGAACGCGCGGGGATTTTCCCGCAGAGTGGATTCGTCATCGGCGCCGCCCTCGAGATAGTCGAAGATGGAGCGCGGCAGGCGGCGCTGGGCGAGGCGGCGGAGATCTGCGATGTTTACGACGCGGGGCGGGCCGAGAGCGGAGGTTACGGAAGTCATGAGGGATACTTTATGAAGAAAATGGTGGGGGAAGCAATGTGGAAGTGTCGGGGCGGAAATTTTCTTAGGAGGGTGAGCTACTGAGAGAAAGAAAGAGTTCAAACTGAAGACGCGGAGCGGAAAACCCAAGAGCACAGCCAGGAATGGCTGTGCTACCTGAGCGAGTCCGCAGCTGAGTTATTCGCAGAGTTTCAATCCTAAAAGCGAAAGCTTTGCTTTCGCACTCAATATAGGGAGGCGGCGCCGGTCAATTGGGGAGGTGAGGGCGTCGCCTTGGGAGACGGATGCGGATCCCGGTTAGGGGATTCCGCTCCGTGGTTACAGAACCAAAAGAGCTAACCGCGAACAGTCAGGACCGGGCAAGTGGCCTTGGTCACGACGTTGTAGGCAATGGTTAGCGGGGCGTGGCCGGCGAGGCTCTGCCTGGCCTTGGCGCCCATGACGATCAAGTCGGCCTTGGATTCACGGGCCGCAATCAGGATTTCCTCAACAGCCGCTCCGAAGGTGGCGCGGAATTCCGGTTTGCACCAGTTTTCGCTGCCCTCCGGCATCATTTGCTTCATGCGGACGACGTTAATTTCCCGCTGGCGCGCGACGCTCTCTTCGGTGTACGCCGCGGCACTCTCGATGACGTGAAGGAAGGTGAGAGTGGCGTCGTGTTCCTGGGCGAGCGAGAGGGCATAAGCAGCTGCCTTTTTCGCCCCGGGGCCAAAGTCGGTGGCGAACAGAATGCGGTTCAACTCCGCTTCCTTTGGCTCGCCGGTCTTTACTTCGGGGCCAACGGTCAGGACGGCGCAATCGGCCTTGCGGAAGATTTCCTCGGCAACCGAGCCGATCAGCAGTTTCTGGAATTTGCCGCGGCCATGAGTGCCAACGACTACCAGGTCGATCTCATGCTGGACAATCAGCTTGTCGAGGCTCGGCCAAACATCGCCTTCCTCCAACAATACTTCGTGGGCAACTCCGCGAAGCTTGCCGGAAATTAGAATCTCCGTGATTCCTTCTTCCGCGGCCTGTCGGACTTTTTCATATGTGGCCTGAGCTAGTTGTGGTTCGGCAAACTGGAAGGGATCGGGGGTGATGACGTGAGCTATATAAATTTGGGCGTCATAACGACTCGCCAGAGCGATGGCGTAGTCGAGGGCCCGATCGGAAACCGGGGAAAAATCGGTAGTGACCATGATTTTGCTTATGGAAACACGCCTGGCGATGTCCTTCTGGGTTTTTTCCTGTGGATGGAGTATCTGCGGCATAAGTCCCTCCTTGCACGACCAGACATTTGGGACTCGGGATTTTTTGTGGGCGCCCCTTTCTCGGCGTATCCTTTCGAGCCTTCACCGCGAGCCCGAACGCCGAAAAAGGAACGCCCACTGCGCAGCATTTCGACAATCGCTCCATTGTCTGAGTGCTGAGCACTGATGGGAAATGCACCTGGCGTTCCTTTTCGGGGCATTTTCCTCAGCGCTACAAGTAATTGATAACAATGGTGGTAATTCAAATGACAGAGTGGGGCGACGTGCAATATTGGGAGTGCGTGCGGGATTTCACACTGGCGCGTGTTTTCTCACCCAGGGGAAAGTGCACCCTGTCAGGGATTCGTTGGGGCGGCGGGTTCTTCCTCTTCCGAGTGGCCGAGACCGAATTTTTTCATTTTGTAGCGAAGGGCGTCGCGACTGATGTCGAGAAGTTTTGCGGCTTTGATTTGATTGCCGTGGGATTGCTGCAATGCGAGTTCGACGAGAGCGTGTTCGACGTCTTCGAGAGAAGTGCCACCCTCGGGAATGGAAAGTGGCGGCAGGTGACGCCTTCCTGGTGCGGCCTGCGACTCTGCTGGGGCGCTCGGGGATTTGCCGTTCAGCACCGGGCCGCTGCGGCCGCTGGCGACAGTGAAGGGCAAATCATCCGGCTTCAAAAGGCTTCCTTCTTCCAGGATCATCGCGCGTTCGAGGGCGTTCCTCAGTTCGCGAACGTTGCCGGGCCAATCGTAATTCAAAAGCAGGCGGCGAGTGTCCTCGGAAATGCCCTGGACGGATTTGCGGAATTTCCGGTTGTAGTGGGCGAGGAAAAAATCGACGAGGGGAAGGACGTCCTCTTTGCGCTCGCGGAGAGTCGGGAGAAAGATGGAGATGATGGCCAGGCGATAATACAAGTCCTGGCGGAAGCGGCCTTCGCGGACTTCGCGCTCGAGATCGCGGTTGGAGGCGGCGATGACACGCACTTCGACCTGAATGTCGCGCACGCCGCCGACCCGTCGAATGACTTGATCTTCGAGGACGCGGAGGAGTTTGGCTTGAAGCAAGGGAGAGAGTTCGCCGATTTCATCGAGGAAAAGCGTGCCGCCGTCGGCAACTTCGAACAGGCCTTTCTTCATGGCCTTGGCGTCGGTGAACGCGCCTTTTTCGTGGCCGAAGAGTTCCGCCTCCATGAGGGTTTCCGGAATGGCGGAGCAGTTGATCGCGACGAAAGGGCGCTCCGCGCGTTTGCTCCGGTAATGGATGGCCTTCGAGACGAGATCCTTGCCGGTGCCGCTTTCGCCCTGAACGAGGATGGTGCTGGCTTCGCTGGCGGCGACTTTGTAGACGAACTTCATCAACTCGATGATTTTTCGGGAAACACCGACGACGTCGTGATAGCCGGCTCGGCGACGCACTTGATCGCGGAGGGTTTCGACTTCGGTGCGAAGTTCGCCGGCGTCCAGAGCGTTTTGCAGGGTGACGCTGAGCTCGTCGAAATTGATGGGCTTGCTGACGAAGTCGTAGGCGCCGAGGCGGAGTGCGGCCTTTACGTCGTCGAGTTGCGGATCGGCGGTCATCATGATGACGCTGCGGGTTTCGCCGGCTTGCTTGAGCTTGTCGAGCACCTCAATGCCGCTCAGGTCGGGCAGGTGGACGTCCAGGAGAATGGCGTCAACGGGATCGGTTTGGAGCATGCGCAGGGCTTCTTCGCCGGAGGAGGCTTCGAGTGAGAAATAGCCGAACTCCGTGCACTTTTGGGTGAGCGTCCAGCGGACGAGCTTGTCGTCATCGACAATTAGAATCCTCTTTTGTGCCATGGGCTTACTTTATCATCCTGCCGAACGGCCTGCACCGACAGGAAGATCGGTTTTAGGGCGTTCGATGGGCAGGTGGATGCGGAACTGGGTGCCCTGGCCGGGGATGCTGCTGGCTTCGATTTTGCCTCCGTGGGATTGCACGATGCCGCTAGCGAGGGAAAGGCCGAGGCCGGTGCCGTCTTTGCGGGTAGTGAAAAATGGGCGGAAGATTTTTGGAAGAGCGTCTGGAGAAATGCCTTTGCCGTTGTCCTTGACGCTGATCAGCGCGTGCGTGTCTTCCATGTTGATTGCGACTTCGACGACGCCTTCGCCGAGGATGGCCTGAATCCCATTGAGCACAAGATTCAAGACGACCTGCTGGATAAGCGCGGGGTCGTGTGCAACTGGCGGAAGGGAAGGGTTCGGCGAAAAAAGAACTTTGACGGGACGCGTGCGAACCTGTTGGCGGGCCAGCATGACGGCCTGTTCGATCGTGACGTTCAGATCCGCCGGGTGAAAGGTGGGAGGCCGCGGGCGGGCATAGGAGAGCAGATCGTTAAGGATGTTCTGGATGTGCAGGATTTCGTTCTGGACGTCCACTAAAACGGTTCGGCTGGAACTCTCGGCGGGGAGTTCCTTGCCCATGACATCGACGACGCCGGCGATGCCCGCGAGAGGGTTGCGAATTTCGTGGGCCAGACCGGCGGCGAGTTCGCCGAGGGTGGCCAGATGCTCGGCGCGTCCCATTTCACGGCGATGCAGGTTTTCGATTTCGCCGCGATTGCGCTCGAGTTGCTCGACCATTTCATTGAACTGACGGCCGAGCTGGCCGATATCGTCGCGGCGTTTGGCGAATGCAACGCGGGCGGACAAATCGCCGCTCCGAACACGGGCGATGGTGTCCATGAGTTCTTCCAAGGGGCGCTCGACCAGAACGAGCAGGACGGAAAGCAGGACGAAACAGAGGAGAAGGGCGAAGCAGACGGAGGCGAGCAGGATAATCTGGGCTTCGTGAATCGCGAGTGTGCGCAAAACGGCGGCGATCGCGAGGGTGCTCAAGAGCAGCACCGCGATAATCGGGATGAAAACCTTCCATTGCCAACGGATACCGGTGGCCCATCGCACGATGGGAGGTAGATTCATGCGGGTATCACATCAGAGACGCAGAGGATTCGCAAGTGAGGAGGTCACAGCGGAACAGAGGCGCCCGTCCGGTAGAATCATTCGGGACGGGCAAAGACCCACCTCGAAAAGGTATCCGGGAACCAAGAACGGGACCTTGGAACGCGGCGGGTGTGAGGGCAAGAGCGTGCACCTGAAGGTGGACGCTACGCGTTATAGTCACCGGGTTTGGATTCTTTTACAATCGGTGCGCGTTTCCGGAGGATGCTGTGACTGCTGCTGATTCGTTTGATCTGGTGGTGCTGGGGTGCGGGCCGGCGGGCGAGAAGGCTGGGGCGCAGGCCGCGTACTTTGGGAAGCGCGTTGCGGTGGTCGAACGCGCGCCCGTCGTGGGCGGAAGCTGCATCAATACCGGCACGGTGCCCAGCAAGACGTTGCGGGAATCGGCGCTTTATTTTTCGGGATTGAGGCAGCGCGGATTGTACGGGATCGACTATTCGCTTAAGGAAAACCTGACGGTGCAGGATTTCATGCACCACGAGCGCGCGGTGGTGGAATTGGAACGCGGGCGAATCCTGAAAAACCTGCAACTGCACAGGATCGAACTGGTGCAGGGACAGGCGGCTTTTGAAGACGCGCACACGGTGGTGGTTTGCAGCTCAAAAGGGACGCGGCGGCTGCGCGCAGAAGTGATCCTGATTTCGACCGGGTCGAAACCCCACCGGCCGGCGGAAATTGCGTTTGATGACGTTCATACCTTTGATTCGGACACATTTTTGCAGATGGACCGCATCCCAAAGAGCCTGGCGGTGATTGGCGGAGGAGTGATTGGTTGCGAGTACGCATCGATATTTATGGCACTGGGAGTGGACGTGACGCTGGTGGACGGCCGGGACAAATTGTTGCCATTTCTGGACACAGAGATTTCCGAACGGTTGCGAGACCGTTTTGCTTCGCTGGGGATGCATCTGTGGTTCAACGAGCGGCCGGTGAAAGCGGAAAATACAGCGACAGGCTCGCGGTTGACGATGAAAAGCGGAAAAGTGCTGGAAACGGATGCGGCATTGTTCGCAGCGGGACGGCGGGCGGCAGTGGACGGACTCGCGCTGGAGAAGGCGGGGCTCGCGCTGAATGATAAAGGATATATCGCGGTGGATGCGGATTACCGGACAGATGTTCAGCATATTTACGCGGCAGGGGACGTGATTGGATTTCCGGCGCTGGCATCGACTTCGATGGAGCAAGGCCGCGTGGCAGTGTGTCACGCGTTTGGATTGAAGTACAAGCAGCGGGTGGCTTCGCTGCTGCCGATGGGGGTATACACGATTCCGGAGATTTCCGCGGCGGGCGAGACGGAGGAGAGTTGCAAGGAGAAGAAGCTCGATTACTGCGTGGGGCGGGCGCGGTATGAGAACAATGCGCGAGGACACATCACTGGCGATACGGCGGGGATGCTGAAGCTGATTTTCGGGAAGGCGGACAGAAAACTGCTCGGCGTGAGCATTATCGGGGAATCGGCAACCGAGTTGATTCATGTGGGCATGATGGTGCTGGACAAAGGCTTGACGATTGATGAGTTCATCGAATTGGTGTTCAACTATCCGACGCTTTCCGAGATGTATAAATACGCGGCGTATGACGGGCTGGGGAATCTTTCGGGGCACAAGTTGCGCGAGGGATAGGGGCCGTGCCGCATCGCAATCCGTGGGCATCGAATCGTCAGGAGAAAAGCTATGCCACTGGTACGTATTGATTTGCGCGCGGGGAAGCCGGAGGAATACCTGAAAGCGCTGGGGGACGGCGTGCACCGCGCGATGGTGGAGGCGTTGGGAGTTCCGGCGGATGACCGGTTTCAAGTGATCACCGAGCACGCGGCCGCGGGGCTCAACTACGATCCGCAATATTTGGGGATTCGACGGTCGGATAACGTGGTGTTTGTGCAGGTGGCGCTGAGCACGGGCCGCAAGCCGCAGCAGAAGCGGAAGTTTTATAAGCGGGTGACGGAGTTGCTTGCGGAATCTCCCGGCGTGAAGCCCTCGGACGTGGTGATTAACCTGGTGGAAGTGGCGTGGGAGAACTGGTCGTTTGGGAACGGCGAAGCCCCTTATATGGACTCCTGATTTTTCTGCGGAATCGCGACGGGCTGATGTAGATTCGAGTTATGCGCGCGAGTGCGATTCCTCTCTTTGTACTACTCTTAACGATCTCGGGTATCGCGTTATGCTTTGCGCGGATTGATTTGCGTGAATCCCGTCCCTCCGACGCTCACAGCTTTCTGGGATTTGACCGCAACGAATATCCCGGCGACGCGGCGCTGCCTGTCCTTCGCAAATCCTACTCTTTTGCAAGTTACTGGCTGAGTGCGCCGCCCGGCGAGAAAAGCAATTCGTGGATCGGCAAACGCGAGGTGATGAAATCGCAGGGATTTGGCTTTTTGCTGTTGTATCAAGGACGGACTTCCCGACAGCTCTCCGATAATAAAAGTTCCATCAAAGCGGGGCTTGCCGACGCGCGTGAGGCTGCTGCTACAGCGCGCCGGGAAGGTTTCCCCGAGGGTTCGGTGATTTTTCTGGATGTGGAAGAGGGCGGAAGGTTTTCCGAAAGCTACCATGCGTATCTGAAGTCGTGGGCGGAGTCTTTGGCGGAGGAGAAATTCCGTCCGGGGATTTATTGCTCGGGGATTGTTGTGGACGAGGGAAAAGGGGCGACGATTATTTCCGCGGACGACATACGGGGGCATATTGGAGCCACTGACGTAGTGTACTGGGTCTATAACGATGCGTGCCCGCCATCGCCCGGGTGCAGCGTTCCGCAAGATCCAGCTGGGCCTTCGGCGAGTGGCGTTGCGTATGCGAGTGTCTGGCAGTTTGTGAGGTCGCCGCGAGAGAAGAAAGTAGCGCGCCATTGCCGCGGCTATGCGAGCGACGGAAATTGCTATGCGCCCGGAGATGCGGCACACAAATGGTTTTTGGATGAGAATGTGGCGACGACGGCGGATCCTTCGGGTGGGCGATAGAATCAAAAAGGGCGACTGCGGCTTTTTTTGAGTGTGGCAGCGAAGCTGCCGCTTTTCAGCGGTCAAACACTCTACGGAACTTTGGTTGGGAGAAGCTGGTTATACCGTGAAAGCGGGAGCTGCGCTCCCGCACTCAAAAGTCGGAGGGGCCGACACCGGTGGAGTGAAATGGCCAGTGGATTATAAGGTTGGGTTGCGGGGGAATTTGAAGTAGGGGAGGCGGACGCCGTTGATGAAGATTTGGTCGGCGCGGATGGCGGTAGGTGCCTCGAAGCCGGTTGAGCCTCCTGAAGTGACGAAGTCGTCCTGATCCACGCCGTCGCCGCTGATTCCGAGGCCGCCGACGAGCGTGCCGTTCTTAAAAATTCCCACCGAGCCCGGAAAAAAGACCACGCCGCTCTTGTTGCTGTTGGGCGGGCCAGTCTGATTGCCTTGCGTGCAGGGATTCTGTACGTCCTGCAAATACAAATTATAAAAAGGGCCAGGGGCGGAGCCGTCGATGCCCGGCGGAAACAGCGGCTGCGAACCGAAGCTGATGGTGCGGCTGGTGAGCGCGGTGCCCATAGGAACGCCGGGGAGGTCGGCTGCGGTGCGATTGGGTCCATTGAAGTAGACCATGTTGCGGGCTTTGGAAGCGGCGACGTCAATGCTGAAAACCGTGGCATCGACCATGCGGCGCAGGCCGATTAGCGTGCCGTCGAGGTCTGCGACGGCGATGACCATCCTCGCACTCGAACCGAGGGGCAGACGAATCGCGGCGCGTGTGGTGTTCGCGGTGGCTTCCGCATTGTTGAGGATAGTTTGGACGTCCGTGACGGTGAGGCCTCCAAGCGGACCGTTGGTTGGAGCGATCAGGTCGCCTTCGGGCGGTTGCCCGGTGCTGGCAATCGGATTGAAGCCGGCAAGATAGCCGCCGTTGAATGTTCCGGCGGTGAGGCCGGCGGGGAGCGTGGTTTGGTTCACGAAGGGCAAAGCGATACCGCCGATGAAGACGGCGCCGGGATCGGGCAGGGGATTGGGTATGCCGAAACCGTTGGACTCGGACGCGGAGAATGCGGCGAACTCGGCTGCGTCGAGGGAAACACCGGCGACCCCGATGCCGCCGACTACAATTCCATTGTGAAAAATGGGCACGCCGCCGGGATTTACGGCGTTGGGATCGCTGTCGTCGAGTTGCGATTTTCCCGTGATGATGCCGGGCCCGGGTCCGCCGGTTAGCGAAGTGGAGGGATTGATGGCCATGCCGGGAAGAAAATTGGTTGCGAGGGTGCAGCCGCGATTGGTGTTTTCGATGCCGTAGAGATCGGCTGTGGGCGCGTTGGTGACACCGGGAGGAAAGTGAATGCTGCTTATGAAGCGGACCGTGCGGGAAGATAGCGGAGCCTGATCGTTGCTGAAGTAGGCGCCGGTGCGGGCGAGAGCAACCGCGAGATCGTTCACGTCCACGGACTGGCCGAAGTTTCCAATGGCAGTGGCGCCCGGAGTGACGCCTGCTTTGTCGTACACGGCGAGGACCGTGCCGCCGCGATCGACGACTGCGATGGCCATGGTGTCGACGTTGACGGAAGTTGCGGCGGCCTGGATGAGATTGGCCACGTCGGTGGCGCTTAAGGGAGCAACCGCGACCGGAGGCGGAGCTGACTTCACGGGCGCGGGCGAACCACCGCAGCCGAGAAGAACAAAGGCCAGGGAAGCGGCGAGTATCAGAGCGGGGAACATGGCGAGCGCCAAAACATTGCGACGCTGGTCGTGGGAGCGACGCGATTCCACCGGCGTCTGAATAATGTGTTCCATTGGGAGAGTGTCGGTGTTCATGGTACACGCCGCAAAAAAGAAATCATGGGGATTGTACCTCCGTTGCTTCGAAGTGGTGACTCCCAAATGGGAATGGCTGGTATTGCTGGATATTCACTGCGCTTTCGGAAAAAGGTTGCCGGAAGAGCGCATTTTTGATTAGTTAGCGGTGACTGTTCTTCATCGGGTGGCTTGGTCCTGCAAAAAAAATGACTGCCGAATCATCGCCCAACATTGGGTTGGCTAGATTGCTGCAAGTTGTGGCGTGCCTTTTGGCTGGACTTTCGGCGGGCGGCAATGCCCTTGCGCAGCAGCCAGGCACTCCACCGCCAGTATCGTCGCAGCAGGAAACGCACGAAGCGGGGCCACCACGGCGAATCCCGCGGCAGCAGGCGCTGACCACGGCGGCATTGGATGGGACGGTGCGGGAACAGGTTTCGGATTCTGCGGCGCGGCCGATCGGTGGAGCGAGGATTCAGATTCGAAATCTGCAAACGGGGCAGGTGGATGCCACGCTGACCGCGGGTGAAGGGGTTTTCCGATTGCTGCTGCTGCAGCCGGGCGGCTACGAATTTCGGGCGGAGGCGGACGGCTACGAGGCGTTGACGATCGCGGCGCTCTCGTTGAACGCCAATGAAGTGGTGACGTTGGAGATTCACCTTGTGCCAACTGGCGTTGCGGAAGCGCGCTCGCGATTGCCGCGGCAGCCGGAACTTGGACCGCCGCTTCCCGCGGAAGCCGCGGCGGCGACGGGGACGTATCGCGAATTCCGCCACAGGCTGGATTCGGATCCGAACTACATCCTGGAACTTTCACCGGATGTTCTGCCGCCGATTTCCGATGTTTTCAACGTGGTGCCGAACCGCTGGGCGCTGGAGCAGCCGGATTACCGGCGATACCGGCCGACGGGCGAATACATTTATACGAAGCCGCGCTGGTATGACCCTTTTAATCGCAATCGGTTCAAGGGAGATGAGCCGATCTGGCCGTCCTTTCTGGGGCAGCAGGTGTTTTTCAATTTCACGGGATCGGAGACGACTTTCATCGACGGTCGGAAAGTACCCGTGCCGAGCGATGTGAGCGCGGCGCAGCCCGGCAGCAGCGAGTTCTTCGGGCGCGGCGAGCAATTTTTCCTGGACCAGACATTCCGGTTTACGTTCGACCTTTTTCACGGCGACGCATCGTTCAAGCCGGTGGATTGGCGCATCCGGGTGACCCCGGAAGTGAGCTTGAATTACCTGGATGTGAAAGAGCTTGGAATCGTGGGCCCGGACGTGCGCGCGGGCACGACGCGGCTTGATTCTCACGTGGGATTCCAGGAAGCGTTTGTGGAGTACAAGCTGCACGATCTGAGCCCCAACTATGATTTTGTTTCCGTGCGCGCCGGCATCCAGGAATTCAACGCGGATTTCCGCGGGTTTTTGTTCGTGGACGAGCAGCCGGGGATGCGCGTCTTCGGTGACTTGAAGAGCGACCGCATCGAGTACAACGCCGCGTATTTTAATTTTCTGGAGAAGAATACCAATAGCGGGCTGAATACCTTCAACCGGCGCGACCAGCAGGTGATGCTGGCGAACGTTTATATACAGGACTTTTTCTTTCCAGGATATACGGCGGAATTTCTGGGAGCCTACAACAAGGACGACGGCGGCTTGCATTACGACGACAACGGATTCCTGGTGCGGCCGGCGCCGGTAGGAAATGTGATCAATCAGGGCGTGGGCGCGATTCCGCACAGCATTCAGGTGGGATACTTCGGTTGGCTGGGCAGTGGGCACATCAAGCGCATCAACATCACGCACGCGTTTTACGAAGCGGCGGGGAAAGACAGCTTCAATCCAATTGCCGGGCGGCCGGTGACGGTGAACGCGCAGATGGCGGCGGTGGAGCTTTCGCTGGATCGCGATTGGATTCGATACCGGATTTCGAGTTTTTATGCGTCGGGAGACAGTGATCCGCGCAGCGGGCGGGCCAACGGATTCGATGCGATCGTGGACTTGCCAAGCTTTGCGGGCGGATTGTTCAGCTTCTGGAACCGGGAAGGAATCCGGCTGTTGGGGTCCGGGGTTTCGCTTACGACGGACGGCAGCCTGTTGCCCAACATGCGCTCGAATAAAAACGAGGGGCAGGCGAACTTCGTGAATCCGGGAATATTTCTGGTGAATGCCGGGACGGACATTGATATCACGCCAAAGCTGAAGGGTTTTGTGAATTTCAACTATCTGCGTTTCATGCGGACCGAACCGCTGGAGTTTGTGCTGTTTCAATCGCCCATTCGGCACAACATCGGGGAGGACCTGGGTGCCGGAGTGACGTACCGTCCGCCGTTGACAGAGAACATTATTCTGACGGGCGGGGCTTCGATTTTGCAGCCAGGGCAGGGGTTTCGCGATATTTACACGGGCCGGACGTTGTTTTCGGTGTTTGGATCGGCGAAGTTGACCTTTTGAGGATACTGAGGATGCCAGTTTTTTCTGAACTCGGCGTGATTCGCGCTCTTTCGAGTGAACGCGGAAAGTCGCGCCTGCTGATTGTTTTTTTTGTGGCGGCTTCCCTTTCCCTGCTGTTGTTCAGCTCGATCCGGCCACAGGCGGCGGCCTTCACGCAGGATGCGCAGGGACCGTTCCGCGGTCAGTCGCAGGAAGAAGCGACAGCGAAGTCGACGGGTTGCATGTCGTGCCACACAACGACGGACGAGCCGACGATGCATCCATCGAAGGGGGTGCATCTTGGCTGCACGGATTGCCACGGGGGGAATAATTCGGTTGTCGTTGCCGCGGGAGTTGCGCCGACTTCGCCGGAATATCAGGGGGCAAAAGAAAAAGCCCACGTGCAGCCGCGCGATTCGTTTTTCAGGAATCGCACGACGTTGCCCGAAGGCGCTTACACCCAATGGTTGAAAGAATCGCCGGAGTTTGTGAAGTTCATCAATCCCGGCGATCTGCGCGTGGCGCCGGAAACTTGCGGGACGGCGGGATGCCACCCGAACGAGGTACGCGCGGTTTCGACGAATATGATGACGCACTCTGGATTCCTCTGGGGCGCGGCGCTTTATAACAACGGTGGAATCCCGTTCAAGAACACAAGATTTGGCGAGAGCTACGACCGAAACGGGAAGCCGCAGGAGATGAAGACGATTCCGCCGCCGACGCCGGAAGAGACGCGAGCGAAGGGCGTGTTGGCGGAACTGACTCCTCTCTATCGCTGGGAAATCTCGCAGCCGGGTAACGTGTTGCGTGTATTCGAACGCGGGGGCGAGAAGAAGGCAGAGATCGGAAACCCCAGCGGGGAAGAAAGTCCGGGGAAGCCGGATGACAAGTTGAGCGACCGCGGATTTGGGACGGAGTTGCGGACGGATCCGGTTTTTCTTGGATTGCAGAAGACGCGGCTGCTGGATCCGATTCTTTCGCTGCCTGGGACAAACGACCACGCGGGCGACTACCGCTCGAGCGGTTGCTCTGCGTGTCACGTAATCTACGCGAACGACCGCGATACGGCGCATTCGGGCCCGTATGCGAAATACGGACACAGTGGCTTCAGCGCTTCGGTGGATCCCACGATTCGGAAGGACGAGCCGGGGCATCCGATCAAACACACGTTCACGCGCGCGATTCCGTCGAGCCAATGCATGATCTGCCATATCCACCCTGGCACAAACATGGTGACGACGTATTTTGGGCTGACGTGGTGGGACAACGAAATCGACGGGGACAAGATGTACCCGCCGGGGCAGCGGAATCCCAGCGAGGAAGAGCGGTATCAGATCGCGCTGAAGAATCCGGAGGCCGCCGCGCCGCGAGGGTTGTGGGGCGAGGACAAATTTCTGGAGCAAACCGGCAGCCCGGAATTCAACGCCAAGCTGAAGACCACGCAGTTTGCGGATTTTCACGGGCACGGATGGGTGTTCCGCGGGGTTTACAACCACGACCGTAAAGGGAACTGGCTGGACAAAGACGGGCAGCCGATTGCGTTCGACGATCCGCAGAAGTTTCAGAAGGCTGTGCACCTCGCCGACGTTCATCTTGAAAAGGGAATGCAATGCGCGGATTGCCATTTCGCGCAGGACAACCACGGCAACGGGAAAATTTACGGAGAACCGCGCGCCGCGGTGGAGATCGATTGCGTGGATTGCCACGGCACGATCCGACAGAAGGCGACGCTGGTTACGTCGGGACCCGCGGCGCCGGATGCGCCGCGTGCGGGAGAGCCAAGAGGGCGGCGGCTGGACGCTCTGCGGACACCCGATGGGCTGCGGCGCTTCGAGTGGCGAGGAGACAAGTTGTTTCAGCGCTCGATGACGGACGCGAATGTGGAATGGGAGATTGTGCAGACGAGGGACACGATCACTCCAGGAAATTCGCACTTCAGCATGAAATCACTGCGCGCGAAGCTGATGAGCAAGGATGGAGCGGCACTTTCGCAGATGCCGGCGGACGATTCACAGCTTGCACATGCGAATTCCTCGATGACCTGTTATGCGTGCCACACGTCGTGGACGCCGACCTGTTTTGGATGCCACCTACAGATGACGGCGAACGTGCGGCGGCCGATGCTGCACAACGAAGGGCTGATGACGCGGAATTACACCAGCTACAACTTTCAGGTGCTGCGCGACGACGCGTATTTTCTGGGTGTGGATGGAACCGTGACCGGGCACCGGATTGCGCCGGCGCGTTCTTCGTGCGCGGTGCTGGTGAGTTCGCAGAATGCAAACCGCGAGTGGCTCTACTACGAGCAGCAGACGATTTCGGCGGAAGGATTTTCCGGGCAGGCGTTCAGCACGTTTGTGCCGCACACGGTGCGGGCGAAAGAGACCAAACAGTGTTCGGACTGCCACGTTTCGGCGGCAAACGACAACAACGCCTGGATGGCGCAGGTGCTTCTGCAAGGCACGAACTTCATGAATTTCATGGGCCGGTACATATTCGTTGCCACTGGCAAGAAGGGATTCGAAGCGATCACCGTGGCGGAGCACGACGAGCCGGAAGCTATTTATGGGAGCGATTTGCAGCGGATCGCTTATCCCGACAATTACAAGAAGTTCGTTGCGGGCAAGCGGCAGCTTGCAGCGGCAACGGAACATGAAGGCACCGTCTTCGATATCCAGGCGCGCGGAGAGTATGCCTATACGGCGAATGGCAAGGGCGGGATGCGGGTGTATGACATCGCGAACATCGATAACAAGGGCTTCTCCGAGCAAATGACTACGGCGCCGGTCTCGCCGATCGGCCAGCGGTTTTATGTGCCGACCAAGAATGCCGTGGCGGTGGTGACACCGACCACGCTGGGCGTCGATCCACTGCGGGCCCGGGTGAAGGAAAACGAAGAGCAGGCGATTCACCTGCTGTACGGGTTTCTTTACGTCGCAGATAAGGAAGAGGGGCTGGTGGTTATCGGGACGCCGGATTTGAAGGCGAAGAGTCCTGGAGTGGGCACGCTGCTCGATGGAAATCCGGCGAATAATTTCCTAAAACGGGGACTGACGTTTAATCCCGGCGGGATTTTGACCGGGGCGCGGCGCATCACGATTGCAGGGACGTTTGCCTACATCCTGACGGACAAGGCGCTGGTGGTGGTGGACTTGAACAATCCGCTGGCGCCGCAAGTGACCGCAACGATTGCGGCGCCTGTGCTGAATGATCCGCGGGCGGTGGCCATCCAATTTCGCTATGCGTTTGTGGCGGATCGCGACGGGCTGAAGGTACTGGACGTGACTGACCTGGCGCAGCCGAAAATTGTGTCCGGCGCGATGGTGCCGTTCGAAGACGCGCGCAACGTTTATGTAGCGCGCACGTACGCTTACGTTTCGGCGGGTAAGCAGGGGCTGGCCATCGTTGACGTGGAAAAGCCGGAGGCGCCAAAGCTGGATCAGGTGTTCACGGCGAATGGTCAAATCAATGATGTGAATGACGTGAAGATCGGCATGGTGGCCGCCAGTGCGTTCGCGTTCGTGGCGGATGGCAAGAACGGGATGCGCGTGCTGCAGATTCTTTCTCCGTGGGACGACCCGGCGCACTTTTCGGGGTTCAACCCGCGGCCCACGCCAAAGCTGATTGCTACGGCGCATATGAAGGGGCCTGCGCTGGCGATTTCGAAGGGAATTGACCGGGATCGGGCCGTGGACGAGTCCGGGAATCAGTTGGCGGTGTTTGGGCGGCGAGGGGCCCGCCCGTTGAACCGGGAGGAGACGGAGCGGTTGTACCTGCGGAAGGGGGACATTTATAAGGTGACTGACGAGGAGGGAGGAGGCCCGGGCGCGACCTCGGCAAGGACCAGCGCGGCCGGCTGGGCAGAACATTTCAGAGCATGGTTGGGGGGATGGTACTAAAACCTGGAATTCAGTTTTGGTTTATCGCTTTTTCTTCGCATTCAATGGCAGATGCCTGGTTTTGTGCAAGCTGTTCATTTCAAAGCAGTTTCGTTGATAACTCTTTTTTCTTCAACCGTTTACCATCCCGCCGCATCTTATAATATTGTCACAAATCATTCACGTCTTCCACGCATAGCACCCATCAAAATAATTCGTGGGGCGACACTAGCCGGTTACGGTTAACGTGTATGGGTGGGGACTTTTCGGGCACCCGGCCCGGCTGAAAGCCTGCATAGGCGGGCACGATAGGCCTTCCAGAGGAAGGCGCAAGGGTATAGAAAGTAGGGAGGACAACGCAATGGTTAAGCAATATCTTCTGGCGAGCGATTTCGACCAGACTTTGAGTTTCAACGACTCGGGCGTCGCCCTGAGCGAGTTGATCGGATTTCACGGCTTTCACGATAAGGTGAAGGGCCTTTCCGAGATGAATCTGGTGCAGCAGGGCGCCGAGCTTTCGTATCTTATCTTGCACGACCCGGAATTCCGGCGAGTGCGCAAAGAGCATCTTGTCCAGACCGGCAAGAAGATTCGGTTGAAGCACGACGTGGACCTGTTTGCGCGTTCGCTAGAAAACATCTCGGACGGATACAAAATATCCTTTTATGTGATTTCGGCGGCGCCGCAAGAGATCATCCAATCGGCGCTGGAAGGGATTGTGCCGCCCGACCACATTTTCGGGACGAGGTTCCGGTACAACGAGGCGACGGGAGAGGTGGAGTCCATCGTGAGGGCTTCCGCGGGGTGGGGGAAAATCACCGTCCTGGAAGAGTTGCGGGCGAACCTCGGAATCAGCCATGACCATATTATTTACATGGGCGACGGCAGTTCGGATCTGCCGGTGATGATGCATGTGAATCAATACGACGGGCTGACCATCGCGGTATCGGAGGCGAAATTTATTTCGCGCATCGCGCGCCGCACGGTGCTGAGCGACAACGCGATGAGCGTGCTGGTGCCGGTGCTGGAAGAGGTGTTGCACTGGGATTCCCCGGAAATCCGGCGGTTCTTCGCGGCGCGCGGGTTGATGTTGCGCGAGTGGGACAAGATGCGCACCGATTTGCTGACGATTGAGGAGAATTCGGTGCCGAGTACGACGGCGGCGGTGCAGTGAGTCAGCGGAAAATCAAGAAATGGAAAACAGATAACAGCGATCAGATAGCAGGAACCTGAGCGGTGGAGTTTGGAAGGGCCTTTGCCAGGTGCGAGATTTGGTCCTGATCCCTCATTCGCGGAATTTGCGGGTGGGGGATTTGTTTTTGCAATCGATCGGGAATGGGGTTTTCTGGGATGGCGCTGCTATGGCGGAGGTCGCGGTGATTCTTTGGAGTTTTTGTTATGCTGGATTTTCGAGGAGGAAGAGATGGCGAGGAAGAACATTTTGATGCTGGTGGGAGATTACGTTGAGGATTACGAGGTCATGGTGCCGTTCCAGGCGCTGCTGATGGTGGGCCACACGGTGCATGCGGTTTGCCCGGGCAAGAAGGCGGGAGACGTCGTTCGAACTGCGATTCATGATTTTGAGGGCGATCAGACGTATTCGGAAAAGCGCGGGCACAACTTCGCGCTGAATGCGACGTTCGACACGGTAAAGGCGGAGGACTACGACGCGCTGGTGATTCCTGGCGGGCGCGCGCCGGAGTATATCCGGCTGAACGCGAGAGTGCTCGACATTGTCCGACACTTTGCGAATGCGAAGAAACCAATCGCGGCGCTTTGCCACGGCGCGCAGGTGTTGGCAGCGGCGGGGGTGTTGCAAGGGAAGAAGTGCAGTTGCTATCCCGCAGTATCACCGGAGGTCACGCTGGCGGGCGGGACTTTTGCGGACGTGGCCATGACCGAGGCGGTCGTAGATGGCAACCTGGTGAGCGGACCTGCCTGGCCGGCCCATCCGGCGTGGCTCGCGAAATTTCTGGGAGTTCTGGGAACCCGGATTGAAGCATAAGAATGCCGGCCAACTTCCCGGCCTTTAATCGAACGCAAAATTTAGATTGGTTTCTCCCGTTTATTTAATGCTTTGGTTGCCTCTTTCTAAAATTCGTTGCAACGTCCATAATCATCTGTTTTGCTAATCCACACAGAGGCGATTAGGGCACCATGGCGAACATCAACGTAAAAAAGGGCGTGATTGGAATTCTGACGGGTGGCGGCGATGTGCCGGGATTGAATCCGGCGATTCGCGCGGTTACCTTCCGTGCGCTTCGAGAAGGCTATGAAGTGATCGGCATCCGCCGCGGCTGGGCGGGGCTGGTGGACATGGTCCGCGACGAAAAGCACGACAATTCGAATAATTTTCAACGGCTGACCGAGGATGTGGTGAACCGCGCGGGCCGAACCGGCGGAACGTTTTTGCATTCTTCGCGAACGAATCCCGCGCGGGTCAGCAAGAGCAGCGTGCCGGATCACCTGAAGGGGGAGTACAACGCCGAGAAGAACGACCTGACTCCCGAGGTGCTGAAGAACCTAGCATGGCTTGGCATCGAGTACATGATCCCGATCGGCGGCGACGATACGCTGAGCTACGGCGTGCGCCTGTACCAGGAAGGCGTGCGGGTGGTAGCCATTCCGAAGACGATGGACAACGACGTGCCAGGGACCGACTACTGCATCGGCTTCAGCACCTGCATCACGCGCACGATTCAGATGACCAATGCGCTGCGGACTTCCGCGGGTTCACACGAGCGGTTCATGGTGCTGGAAGTTTTTGGGCGATATGCGGGCTTTACGGCCATGCTTCCGACGATGGCGGGCGCGGCGCATCGCTGCGTGATTCCAGAGCACAAATTCAAGATCGACCAGTTGACGGAGCTTCTGGTGAATGACCGCAATCGAAACCCCAGCCGCTACGCGATCGTGCTGGTTTCGGAAGGCGCAATGTTCGAAGGCGGTGAGATGGTTTTCCAGAAGGACGCCGCCGATGCGTTCGGGCACAAGAAGTTGGGCGGTATTGGGGAAGTGGTGGCTGAAGAACTGACGGAGCTTTCACCGAAATACAATAACGGGAAGAAAATCGAGTGCATCAGCCAGAAGCTGGGTTACCTGGTGCGCTGCGGCGATCCGGATGCGATTGATTCGATCGTGCCGATGGCGTACGGCAACCTGGCGCTGGATCTGCTGCTCAACGGGATTCACGGGCGGCTGGTGGTTCTGAAAAACGGGCGTTACGACAACATGCCGATCGAGACGGTGACCGCGACGAAGAAAATCATCAGCCTCAAGGAACACTACAGTATCGAGCGGCTGCGTCCGGTGTTCAAGAGTTTTGAAATGAAGCCGCTATTTCTGATGACCAGCGAGTTGGCCTGACCACGCTCCCAGGGCGCGCAGAAGTACTTGCGCGCCCTGATTTCTTCCTGCATCCTAGCTTTGCCCACCGTATCGCACAGGCCCAAGTTCCTGGTCGCCGAGATCTCTTATGCACGATCGCGCTCCTACAAGCTCCCCGACTGAGAAGAATCACCAAGCGCTCATCGTGCATTCGGGCTCGGAACTTGATCAGTTGTTGGCGAGCCTATTTCAGAAGGAAAAATGGGAAATCCGGTTCGCGGCGCACAATGCGGAAGCCCTGCAACTCGCCAAAGAAAACTCGTTTGACCTGATCCTCACGGGAGAGCGGACGCCGGGAAAAGAGGACATCGAATTGCTCCGGCGGCTGCGCATGGTTCGGCCGCACACGCGCTTGATTATTTTGACCGAGGAGTTTATTCCGGGCGACGTGCTGGCGGCCATTCGGGAGCGCGCGTTCAGCTATTTCTCGCGGCCGTTCTCGACTGAAAAACTTGCGGAGATGATCCGCATCGCCATGTCCGAGCCGTTCTGGGACGACGGCATCGAAGTGCTCTCCGCTACGCCGAATTGGGTGCGCCTCTGCGTTCGCTGCGATCTGGCAACCGCCAACCGGTTGCTGCAATTTTACCGGGAGGCTTCCGACTTGCCGGACGCGGAAACCGAGGAGGTGGCGACAGCGTTCCGCGAAATTCTGGTGAATGCGATGGAGCACGGAGGGCACTTTGATCCGTCACAGCATGTGGAAGTGAGCTATGTGCGCACGAAGAGAATGGTGCTTTGCCGGGTGAAAGATCCGGGGCAGGGATTTTCGCTGGAAGAACTGCAACACAGCGCGATCGCCAACCCAGAAGAGGATCCGTTCAAGCACATGGAGACGCGCGAGGCGCAGGGCAAGAGGCCGGGTGGATTTGGCATTCTGATGGCCATGAAGCTCGTGGATGACCTGATCTACAACGAGAAGGGCAACGAAGTGCTGCTGGTGAAGTACCTGAACAAAGAAGGCAAATCCTCAACTGCCTGAAGATGGGCCCATGCCGTCGACCGATTTCATGCCACGCGATTGCCGGCAGCGATTCCCGATAAAACAAAACGGGGAATATTGAAATTGCTCCCCGCGCTCCGCGCGCAAGGATTTCATTCATGAAATTCCTTTCGTGTAACCCTGGTTTGCGGGGGCTCATCAAAGAAATGAATCTGAAAATTGAGGTGAAAAATGGAATTGCGTGCACTTGGAAAAGCCGGGCCGCTGGTATCGGCGCTCGGATTGGGTTGCATGGGGATGTCGGAATTTTACGGATCGCGGGATGATGCCGAGTCGATCGCGACCATCCACCGTTCGATTGAGCTGGGGATGAATTTTCTGGATACGGCCGACGTTTATGGTTTCGGCGACAACGAGGTTCTGGTGGGGAAGGCGATCCGCGGCCGCCGCAAAGATGTTTTTCTGGCCACCAAGTTTGCGATCGTGCGCGACCGCTTGAATCCTGCGGCCCGCGGCGTCAGCGGGAGGCCCGATTATGTGCGCGCGGCTTGCAATGCCAGCCTGAAGCGGTTGGGCGTGGAGACGATTGACCTGTACTACCAGCACCGCGTTGATCCGAATACTCCGATTGAAGAGACCGTCGGAGCGATGGCGGAACTGGTGCGACTGGGCAAAGTTCGCTACCTGGGACTCTCGGAAGCATCCGCGGCGACCATTCGGCGCGCGAATGCCGTGCATCCCATCGCAGCCTTGCAGACGGAATATTCGTTGTGGACGCGCGACCCGGAAGACGAGATATTGCAGACCACGCGTGAACTGGGAATTGCGTTCATCGCATATAGCCCCTTGGGGCGCGGATTTCTTACCGGACAGATCAAGAAGTTTGAGGACTTGGAACCGGAAGATTACCGGCGCAACTCGCCGCGTTTTCAGGGCGAAAATTTCCAGAAGAACATTGACCTGGTGGCGCGTGTGGAAACGATTGCGCGGGAGAAGCATTGCACGCCGGGACAACTGGCGCTGGGGTGGCTGCTGGCGCAGGGCCAGGACATCATCCCTATTCCCGGGACGAAGCGGCGGAAGTATCTGGAAGAGAATGCCGGCGCTTTGGGCGTGAAGCTTTCCGCAGATGATTTGCGGCGGATTAACGAGGTGGCGCCGAAGGGAGTGGCATCGGGGCCGCGGTATCCGCAGACGATGATGGCTCTGGTGAATGGCTGATTGGAAGATCGATCTGTTGCTCAGGCCTTCCAGGCCTGAGGGATTTCATGCTAACGGCGCAAATTCGAGTGCGTAGTGGAAAGGCCTCACCCCTAAAGGGGTGAGCTACAGGGTTTGGACTGTGCTATTTCCCGCCGGTTTGCAGGCCCGGAAAGAGATACGTGGGTTTCACTTCCTTGCGTTTCGACCAATCGTGATAGGTGTGGCATTCGAAGCAGCGCGATTCGGCGTGGTCCGGGCCGGGCGCGTGGCAGGTTTTGCAGTTCGCGATTGGCGGAACGAGGACGTCGGCGGTTTCCTTGCTGGTCAGCGCGCCGGGATGGCAGCCAACGCAGGAAAATCCGCGATGGGCATCGTGGTCGAAGCGGGCATGCGGCATCCAGCGCTCGGTGATGCGGGCTTCCGCAACATGGGGCAGGGATGCGTCTTTCACCGCGTTCAGCGCGTGGCATTGCTTACAGGTTTTGCGCCATAAGAGTTCTTCGGCGTCGGCAGTGCGCTCGGCGACCCACTGGGGGGGAGTTAAGATGCGTACTTCCGGGGGCAGCGGCTTACCGGTCAAGTCGCGCTGCGGATCGCGCACAACGCGAACTTCCGCGGGATGCGCAGCGATGTATTCCTGGAATTGTTTCATCAAAAATGAGTGGACCACATCCGGCTTGTCGTGAGGCACGCCGAGGTCGAAGCGCTTGTCGAAGGTAAGTAAGTGGCAGGCGGCGCAGGCAGTGGAGAATTTCACCGGTGCCATGTAAGCGCGGCCCATCGCGTGGCGCGGCTGAAGCGTTCCGGATTTTACCGAGAGCAGGACCTCTCTGGCGTCGTATGAAACTTTGGCATCCACGTAATTTGCATCAGCGTAGGGCCAAGGGGCTTTGACGGTTTCGGGGCGGTGGCAATCGGCGCACTCCATTTGTACGAGCGGGCCGTTGGGGCCGCGGCGTATGGGCTTCATGTGGATGGAATGGTTCAACAGGATCGTTCCGGGGTCTTTGAAGTTATTGCGGAGCGCGGCGATTTCGGGGTGCCCGTCTTCCAGAGTGCGAATGTTCATAACGTAAGGCGTGGTGCCTGCGGAAACTTTCAAGTGGGAATGGCACTCCGAGCAGCTGATGTTGCTTCCAGCAACGAGGTTGACGCGTCCGCGGTGCTCCATGTGACAGGTTGCGCAATTCGGTAAATCGGCGCGGACTTGATTTTCATGGTGCATGGGGCCGTCGTGGCAGGAGAGGCAGGCCAAGTCGGCGGCTTTGGCGGAAAATTCGCCGGTTTTTTGCACATGGCAGGCGGCGCATTGTTTATCAAGGACGGCGTGCGGTTCGCTCATTCGGCCACTGGAGTAGACGCGTGAATCGCGATAAAACCCGCGCCAGGCGATCCAACCGATGGCCAGCAGCGGAGCGAGCACGACCAGAATGAGCCGGGCGCGTTTGAACGGGGTAGGACGTTTGAAATAGTTCAGGTCAATGCGTTGCGCGACCGTTTTGGTTGTGCGTGTTCTGGGCAATGTCTACTCCGAATTTTTTCGACCCCGCAAAACGTTTTGTGGCGCCGGCTTCCAGCTGGCGATTTTGCCTCTCCCGAATACGTTGGCCAGCCTTTGCTACTTGCAAAGGCGCCCGCCCCGCAACGGCATCCGGGACGGGCAAAAGGCGCCCGCCTCAGAAGGCGGCCGCTACATTAATATCGAAGCGCCATTACCGCGTGAATGGCTCCAAGCAAAATCAGGGCCAGGGAAACCGGAATGTGCACCAGCAGCCAGCCGTGCAGCCAGCGGTGCAGTAGTTCCTGGCGCATCAGTTGGCGCGTTTCATCGCAGATGCTGAGCAGATCGTCGAGAGCGGGATGCGCGACCGGCGGCATCAGCCGGCGGAGCGCGGCAAACGCGCTTTTTGCGCGCTCGGGATCGCCGAGGCGCTGGCGTTGCCAGGCGGGCGCTTCGAGGAACGCGCGGACTTCGGAAAAATAGAACAGACGCAGGGGCTTGCTCTCTTCTTCGCTCAAAAGAACGATTTCCGGAGCCATGGCGACAGCGGCGCTGGCGCCCGCGCTCACGGCCGCCGATGTGCGCAGGGGAGCCGCGGAGGCGGCGATTGGCCGAAGAGCAGTGAAGCCGCCGGCGCGTTGCCCTTCGTCGATTTCTTTCACGAGTCCCATTCGGCCGCAGACACTTTCGACAAGTTTGTCGGCTTCCATGCGCATGGCTTTGCGGACGTTGCCGATTTCGTCGTAGATGGTTTCGAGGGGAACGTTGTTGGTCATCACGCGTGGCACATAATTCTGCAAGATGGCGCCATAGAGGCCGCTGGCGACGGTGATGATCGTCAGCCACATCAGCACGCGCGTCAGCGTGCCGCCAAAATGGAATCCACCATGGAACAACATCATCGGCAAGCTCAAGAGGCCCAGCCACAAGTGTCCGCGCATCCAGGCCTGCGCGCGGCCGAGGCGCCAGGTGGGAACGCGCTTTCGCGCGCCAAGCAACGCGGCGAAAATCATGAATGCGAAACCCACAATGCCGAACACCAGGCCCATGAAGCTGCCGCCGCTTGGCTCCGTGGGCGATTGGAGTACATAGATGGCGTACGCCACGGCGCTGACTGCGACGAACACCAGCGACCCCAGGGCCCAGCCGCGTTGCGTGTGGTCCATTCTCATGCGCGCAGTCTCATCTTGCGTTGCCCTGACCGAGGATCTGTCCGAAAAATGTTCGAGGATCCACGCGGTGCGCGGCGTCGTGCGGGCACGCGTAGACGCAACTCGGTTCTTTCAAATGCGTGCAGAGATCGCAGGAAGTGGCTTTTTGCTTGATGACGGCTTTTTTGCGGCCGGCGTGTTCGGGATCGTCGGCGAGCACTTCGAACGGGTGCAGGTTGATGTTGCCGTAGGGGCAGTTACGCGCGCAGAGGCCGCAGCCGATGCACCAGTCCTCAATGATCACTTCCAGGGAATTGCGGCGGCGAATCGAGCCAACCGGGCAGCCGACCATGCAGAGCGGATCGCGGCACTGGCGGCAGGAGGTGGCGACCAGATAATTTTCGAAGCGAAGGCCGTCACGGACCAGGCGGGTTACACCATCGTGCGCGTCGGCACAGGCGTTCACACAGGCATCGCAGCGCGTGCAATTTTTCAGATCGAGGATGAGCAGGCTTTGCGCCTCCATCAGGCCCTGAGAGAGGAACTGATCGAGCGGCACGCGTTCGACCATTTGAAGGCGCTGCTCGTTGGCGGCGCGGCGCTCGGCGGCAACTTTTTCCAGGCCGGCGCGGATGTTGGGGAATTGTTCGACCATCTGGCGGAAATCGTCGCCGGAAACCTTGACAACTTCGACGTGATCGAGGGCAATGCAAGTGGCGGTGCGGAATCCGCCGCCGAGAAGCCCAATTTCACCGAAGTAGTCGCCGCGCGAAAGATAGGCCAGGACGAGCTCGCCGCCGGGATATTCCTCGGTGATTTTCACGAAGCCGATGCGAACGAGATAAAAACTATCGGCAGGGTCGGCCTGGCGCGCGATTACCTGGCCGGGGGCATAGCGCACAAGCTCGACGCTTTCTTTCAGGTGAGCGATGAAATCGGGCGAGAGATCAGAGAACATCGGCACACCGCGCAGATGGTTTTCGAGGGCGCGGCGGCGATAGTTCTGGTCCACCTGGGCGCGGAACGTTTTGTTCTTCTGCATGATGTCGAGAACGTTTCGCAGCATTTCGTAAGCGACGACATCGGATTCGGCGCGGACGGTGGCGGAGCGCGGGTAGAAATTCATGCAGGTCATTTCACCGAAGAGATCACCGGGGCCGAGTTCGGCGACGGGATTGCCGTAGGCGAGGTCAACGGAGGCGTCGATGGGGATGGTGCGATCTCGGGTTTCTTCGGCGCGCTTGTCTTCTTCGCGGCCTACCAGGGAGCTTTTCAGTTTTTTGAAAAGGCCGATGGCGCCGCCTTCTGTTTTAACGTGGGCGATAGGAGTGGAAATTGATACTTGTGCCTTGCCTTCCAGGATGTAAAAGGCCGTGGAGCCGAAATCGCCTTCGCGGCAGATTACATCGCCCTTGCGAAAGCGGCGTTTTACGATCGCGCCACGATTCAGTTCGAGGAAAGTTCCGGAGACTCCAGCGAAGACCGGCAGCTTATGAAGTTCTTCCGGGGTGAGCGCGGCGTCGGTTCCGGCAGTGAGCTCAGTGCCCGCGACGCTTTTGTTGGTCAATGCTCCCGTGGGACACGAAACCATGCACTCGCCGCAGGAGATGCAAGTGGAATCGCCCATCGGCGCGTTCAAATCGAAGGCGATGCCCGCGGAATAGCCTTTGCCCATGCGGCCGAGGACAAAGTTGTTTTTGATTTCGTCGCAGCCGCGAATGCAACGGTCACACAGGATGCAGGCATCGTGATCGACGGCAATGGCGAGAGAGGAGTCGTCGTGGCCGCGGGAGATGGTGCGGCGCGGGAACCGGGGCGTGCCAACGCCAGCTTCTTTCGCGAGCGTCTCCAGTTCGCAATCGCCAGAATTTTCCTGGCGCGCGCAGGGAGAGGGATGATCGGACATTAATAGTTCAAGGAGAGTCTTGCGTGCGGCCAGAACTTTTTCCGAATTTGTCTGCACCTTCATGTTCGGCTCGACGGGCCGCACGCAGGCCGCGCCGAGAACGCGCGCACCGGTGTCCACGACGCACAGGCGGCAAACGCCGACGGGCGTCTGGCTCTGCAGGTGGCACAGGGTGGGGATGGCGATGCCGTTCATGCGCGCGGCATCGAAGACGGTGGTGCCCGACGGCACCTGAACGGTTTTGCCGTCGATGGTGAGTTCGATCATTCCCGCGGGTGTCATGGGCGAATCCCCACGCGCGGCAATTCCGCCAGGCGATTCGCCGCGGAGAAGCAGATGCCGCTGGGGCATTCCCCCTTCATCACGTGCGCTTCCACTTCCGGCCGAAAATGTTTCAGAACCGACTGCACCGGCGCGGGAACGATCTGTCCGAGGCCGCAGATCGAGGTTTGGCTCATTGCGGTTGAGAGATCGTCCACGAGTTTCAGGTCCGCGGCGAATTGCGTTTCGCTGACGCCGCCTTGCGTCCAGCGCGTAAGGATCTCGACCATTTTTTGCGAACCCATGCGGCAGGGGACGCACTTGCCGCAGGATTCATTGCGATAAAATTTCACGGCGTTCAGGGCCATGTCCAGCATGCAGGTGGCGTCGTCGCAAACCACGATGGCGCCGGAGCCGAGCATGGAGCCTGCGTCGGCCAGCGCCTTGAAGTCCAGTTTCACTTCGACCATGGAAGCAGGAAGATAGCCCGAGGATGGGCCGGAAGGCGCAAACGCTTTCAATTGTTTTCCGCCGCGAATGCCGCCGGCGCGGCCGAAGATGACCTCGCTCATGGAGGTGCCCATGGGAACTTCGAAAACTCCGGGATGCTCCACCTGACCGCTGACGCCGACGAACTTCAATCCGCGGGAACCACTCACTCCCGCGGTCTTGAACCACTCGACGCCACGCGCCAGGATCTGGGGCACGTTGGCGAAGGTTTCGACATTATTAATCACCGTGGGCTTTTGCCAAAGCCCCATTTGTCCGGGGAAGGGCGGCTTGTTGCGGGGCTCGGCGCGGTGCCCTTCGATGGCTTCGATCAGGGCGCTTTCTTCGCCGCAAATGTATCCGCCGGGGCTCACGAAAATTTCGAGATCGAAATCAAGATCGCTGCCAAGGATTTTCTTGCCGATCAAGCCGGCTTTTGCGCAGCGGCGCAATTCTTCGCCGAAAATCTCTTCCTGCAGCGGGTATTCGTGGCGGATATATAGGATGCCGCGCTTGGAGCCGGTGACTAGCCCGGCGAGGGCCATGCCTTCGATCACCAGATGGGGAAGGTGGCTGAGGATGAAGCGGTCTTTGATGGTGCCGGGTTCGCTTTCATCGGCGTTGCAGACGATGTAGCGCACTGGATCGGCCTGTTTGCGAACCAGGTCCCACTTCATCGAAGTGGGAAATCCGGCGCCGCCCATGCCTTTCAGCTCGGCTTCTTTCAGCGTAGCCAGCAGGCCGTCCCAATCTTTGCTGGCGACGAAGCGGCGCAGCACTCCATATTTTTCGCCGTCGCCGTAGGGATCGGAGGCGCAGGCCACACGGGTTTCGTGGGGATGCTCGACGCGCGGGTGATCGCCGCGAATTGCCTGGCGCGCCAGTTCTTCAACCTTGTCGGCATTCACGTGGACATGGATTTCGTCGTTTACCGCGACGGCCAGCGCCTGATCGCAGCGGCCGAGGCAGCTTACGTCTTTCACCTGCACGTCTTCGGGTCGGAGGCCGGAAAAACGCCGCAGGAGTTCGGCGCGAAGTTCGCACGAGCCGTTGAGATGGCAACTCATGTCGTCACAAAGGCGAACTTCGGCCTTGGCGGGAGGGGTCAGATGAAAATGCGGATAAAAGCTGGCCACGCTGTGGAGCTGGTAGAGGGGAGTTTGCGTGCGTTCAGAAAGGGCCTCAAGTTCCGCTTTTGGCAGATACCCGAAACGCAGTTGTATGGCTCGCAGTTCGTCAAAGATCACGTTGATAGGTCTCGCGAAACTCCACCGTAGTGCGCAAATGGCCGGCGCATTTCCTGGAACTGTTACCACGCATACTAGGGGGGAAGGCGCCGGTTGTAAATAGCCACATTGATTTATGAGGGAGTTCAAAGCGGTAAACGAGTGATGAAAATCATCCTGGTTCCTCGTGGTCGTTGACTTCACTGCCAGTTGAACGATATAAAGCATCAGAACTCATCGCGACTCCCTGAATGGGAACTCAACTCAAACCTGGTATCGCACAGCCCGCCCTTGTTCTTGCGGCACTGTGCTTTTGTTTGCTTCCGGCTCGCTCAGCGTCAACGGATACCCCGGAGCCATCCAAATACATTGGCCCGGGCTCCTGCGCGGCCACCAGTTGCCATGGCAGTGTGAAGCCCGTGGCGGGCAGCCGCATTCTGCAAAACGAATATTCCACCTGGATCCTGAAAGACAAGCACAGTCACGCGTTCGGAGCTTTGACGGGGGACGTTGGCGAGCGCATGGCGCGCATCCTGAAGCTTGAGGGCAAGGCAGAAGAGGCGCCGAAATGCCTGGCATGCCACGCGCTCTACACGACGGCGGAGCAGCGCGGGCGTCCGTTTGAGCTGGCCGACGGTGTCTCCTGCGAAAATTGCCACGGGCCGGCGTCGGCCTGGCTAGGGCCACACACCACAAGGGACTGGCCGCACGAAAAGTCGCTGGCTCTGGGAATGCACGACACGCGCAACGTGATCCACCGCACGGAGAAATGCCTGGAGTGCCATCTGGGGACGAGGAACAAGTTTGTGGATCACGAGATGATCGCCGCGGGCCACCCGGATCTTTATTTTGAGCTGGACTCTTTTTCGGCGGTGATGCCGCGCCACTGGAAAGTGCCGCGCGAATCGGCGCCGGGAAAACCTGCGGAAGAAGCGGCCTGGGCGGGAGTGCGGGATTGGAGCGCTGGGCAAGCCGTGCAGCTTCGCGGAGAAATGGAACGTTTGGTGTGGCGTGCACGCAATGAGCGGTTCGATAAGAAGGATGCCTGGCCGGAGTATTCCGAGCTTTCCTGTTTCGCCTGCCACCACTCGCTGGGGCCAGCGAAGGACAGTTGGCGGCAGGCGCATGGCTACGAAGGGCGCCGCCCGGGAGACCCGGCGTGGAACTCCTCCCGCTATGCGGTGTTCCGCCTGCTCGCCAAGCAGATCGATTCCGGGAACGGGCAGGAGTTGGACAAACATCTTCTCACCGTGTCGAACGAGATGAGCAAGTTGAACCCTGACCGCGCGGTCGTTGCGAATGCGGCTTCGGCGGCCGCGCCGCTGGCGCAGCAAATAGCCGAGCGGCTGGCGACGATGCAGTATGACCAGGCGGTCACGCTGCGCATGATGCAGCGCATCACGGACGACGCGGAGAATATCGCGATCGCCGATGAACGCGCCGCGGAGCAGGCGGCCATGGCGATGGATTCTTTGTACATCGCCTATTCAAAGGACACGAAGCCTGCGAACGATGCGGAAGTGCGCGGCGCGATCAACATGCTGTTCCAGCAGCTGGAAAATCCATCTTCGTATAGTGCCGACGAGTTCGCGGCGGCGCTGCGGCGAATCCGGTCGATGCTGCGCTAGCGCATTTCTCACAAATTGCCGGATTACCAGGACCGCCGCGTTTTGGACCAAGTAATTGGGGTTTCCGAAACGTTGGCTGCGTTACAATAGAGCTTCCCCAGCACAACGACCATGAACCGCATGGAACATTTCTTCTGCTCCACTTCGCTGTGGCAGAGCATGACGCACCGGTTTCTGCTCCCTTGGGTCTTGTCAGGGGCGGGGTTGGGCGATCACGTGCTTGAAATCGGAGCGGGTTATGGGGCGGCCACGGGGCAGTTGCGGAAGCTTGCGCCTCGCGTCACCTCACTGGAATACGATCCGCGCTCGCTGCAAAGGCTGAAGGCAAAGCACGAATGCCCGGAAGTAACGGCGCTCTGCGGGGACGCGGCGAGGTTGCCCTTTGCCGACCAATCTTTTTCCTCGGCCGTGGCCATTTTGGTGCTGCATCACTTGAAGAGCAGGGAACTCCAGGATCGCGCGATTGCCGAAGTGCACCGGGTGCTGCGCCCGGGCGGCTCTTTTTTCGCGTTTGAAATTAACGATGGATGGATTCACAGGGTGGCGCATTTCAGGAGCACGTTTACGCCGGTATCAGCGGGTTCCGCGTTCGCGCGCCTCACCAAGGTTGGCTTTTCGAAGATTTCCGTGGATTTCCGGAGCGGCGGTTATCGCGTGAGCGCGCGGCGGGCAGCGGAGGGAACGTCGAAAGAGCGCCCCGCCGCCGCGTCAGCGATTGCCTAATGCCGTGCCGAGTTCGCTGCGCGTCTGGATGACGCGCAAAATGGCATCGCGGGTAACGATGCCGACGATGTGCGCGGAACCGTCTTCGCCATGGCTGACGATGGGCATCTGGTTCACATCCGCGGCCAACAGGCGCTCCAGCAGACGCTGCAGAGGCTCTTCCGGCGAAGCCCAGATGATTTTGTCGCGGGGCACCATCACGGCCTGAACGGAGTTCATGTCCCACTCGTCGCGCGAGACTTTGTTCAGCGCGGCGACATTCATCAGGCCCACCAGGCGGTCGTCCATCGTGACGATGTGCACGCGGCGGCCGGTGCGCAGCACTTCGTTGCTGTATTCTTCCAGGCTCATGTTGGCGGGGATGGTGGGAACTTCCTGGCTCATGACGTCGGTCGCGGACAAACCGGAAAGCGCGCCGCGGATGGTGACCTGGGCCACGCTGGCCTGAGCCGCATTCAGCAGGTACCAGCCAATCAACCCCAGCCACGCTCCGTTCCAGTTGCCATACGCGATTGATCCGATGCCGAAAATAATCAATGCGTAAGCGATCAACTTCCCGCTGCCGCCGGCCACTTGAGTGGCGCGCGTGAAATCCTTCGTCATGCCCCAGACAACGGCGCGGAAAATGCGGCCGCCATCCAGCGGAAAACCGGGGAGCAAATTGAATAGCGCAAGCGTCAGATTCGTCTCCCAGAGATAGGTGGCGACGGCCCCGAGCATAGGGCTGGCGGGGAATAACAGCGTCAGAGAGAAAAAAAGCGCTGCGAGGAAGCCGCTGGAGAGCGGTCCAGCAATGGCGATGTTAAATTCCTGAATCGCTTCGGTAGGTTCGCGGCTGATGCGGGCCAGTCCGCCAAAGATGAACAGCGTGATGGAAAGAACCTTGATTTTATAGCCCTGAGCGACGACGCTGTGGGCCAGTTCGTGGAATACGACGGAAGCGAAAAACAAAAGCGTGGTAATGATGCCTATGGTCCATGTCTGTGTGCTGGTCCAGGTGGGGTGCTGGGTGGCGAAATTACCGGAAATGGTGAAGGTGATGAGGCCAAACACAAGAATCCAGCTGAAATCGATGTAAATGGGTATGCCGAGAATGCGGGCGACGCGAATCCCTTGTGCTTGAGACATCTGTTCCATCGTACCGCAAATTTAAACCATTCGTAGCCCTTCGCGAAACCACGCCGGGGTGAGATTTCCAATTCGCAAACCTAGCTGGGGGTGCGGATGTGGAATCGCAGCCGTACGTAGGATTGCGTGGAGCTATGTTCTGGACATTTCTGAGCGGGTTGGGCATCCTTTGGCTATCATCACCCCGGCACCGTTCCCAGGCGCGACGGTTTATCAACGAAAGCGAGAGTTATGAAACCAATCTTTTGGGTTGGAATAGTTCTGATCGTTCTTGGCGCACTGGCGCTGGCTTACCAGGGATTTGATTACACGAGTCAGGAAAAAGTGCTGGACGTGGGTCCGATTCATGCGACCGCGGAGGAGAAGAAACACGTCGCAATTCCGCCGGCGCTCGGCGGGTTGGTGCTGGTTGGGGGAATCGCGTTGGTGATTGTAGGTACCAAGAAAAAATCCTAGCACCACACGACAGGGATTTTATCGCCGAAACAAATTTGGGATGTACCACCGCCCGTAGGTGGCTACTCCTAGAAGAAGTTCGGTCCACCACCCCACAAGGACAATTCTCATCCACAATTTGTAACGCGTGAGCCTCAGCTTTTCCGGCATAAGCGTTGTTCCCGCAGCGAGCAGAAGGTAAAGGCCAGCGCATTCGACGATGGCGCCGAGGCCCGCGTGTGCGGCTGCCAACGCGTAGTACGACTTGCCCAGTTTCTGCGGGAGCCTGGGCCACACCCGGTGGCTAAACGCTGGCAGCATCAGCAGTGCGATCAGGACGGTGTTCAGAACCACGACTGTCGATTGGCACCACGCATGGCTCCGAAATTTTCTCCGGCGGGCTAGAACTGCTCCTGTGAGCAGCGCCAAGCCCATTGCCAGTTCGAGGAGCAGAACAAGTTCAGAATGGAATGGAGCCGCTGTTCCAAGGAAGCCTTCGCGCAACGTTCTACCCCGGTCCGTTCACGCCGCTCAGAAACCCACCCAGGTGGCCGGTCAGCGCGATGACGGCGACGGCGGCGAGTTCGATCCACAAGCGATAGGCGGGGGGCATCTGCGGATGCTTGCGTGCGCGAAAGTGAACCGCCCAAATCAGCCAGATCAGAAGGCTCGACGTCCAGGCGAGAACCATGTGCTCGAGAAGGATGCCCTTTACTTTTTGCCCTTCGAGGGCGAATCTCCACGCGAGGAATCCTGTTGCCAGGGTAGGGATCGTCGAGATGACGGCCGCCAGGAAGTTGAGATAGGCGGCTTCGGCCAGGCCGCGGCGTTTCGTCCATTGACCTATGAGGTCGAAGGCCGCGCCGGTAATGAGTAATGCGATCGGGAAGTGGATCAGCACCACATGTTGCGCATGCTTCGCCAACAGGGTGTTGTTCAGGTCGAAGGGATGGACGCTCATGGGCCGGTTACTTGACCACGACGGTTGCGGTCATCTTCGGATGGATGGAGCAGAAATACGGATAGGTTCCGGCCTTCGTGAAGGTGAAGGAAAACTTTTCGTCGGTATCGAGGACCTTGGACTTGAAGACGCTGTCCGTGCTGACGACGGTGTGCGGGATGTCGTCGTGATTGACCCAGGTAACCGTGGTACCTGGAGCGACTGTGATCGTGGCCGGGCCAAAGCTGAAATTGTCGATCTTCACGTCCGCAGTCATTGCTTGCTGCGGATTTGCTGAAAGCTTTGGAGCGACTGCCAGAATCGCGGCCAGCATCAGCACCGCGACGGTAACACCTAAAACCAACATCGTTTTGCTGCTCATTCGTTGTGTCCTTTTCTGATTTATCCAAGAAATCATTGCTGCTAAAGACCTTCGTGTTTTGTTCAGGTTTGTTTCACGCCGGAAGCAACCTGCACTTGGTAGACAGTTTTTGGGGCGAAATTATTCCGGCTAAACGGCCCTTTTGCGGGCGAAGATCGAGCTGAGAGCAGACACATCTAGAACCGACTTGTTTCCAATACGTTGGCGGCGGCTGACCGCGCCCGCCGGAACACAACGTGTCACGCCAGCCACGGATCCCCGCCTTGTCCTATGCAATAAGCCCTGCATTGTCAATCTGTTAGACGTGGAACTCCACCTGCCATTGGCTACTGCGAAGAGTTGCACAGCCCAGCGCACCTCGGGAGAACACACATGGAAACGATGCTTGGATTCGCTGGAGTGGTCGTCATCACGCTGCTGGCCCTGTTTGCCGCGCTGGCCCTGCAGACCGCGCTTCTTCACCTCACGCTCAGGCTGATGCAGCCGGCTACCGCGGACCGCCGCCCGGTGCGAGTAGCAGTTGCGCACGGCACCCGGATGGTTGCACGCGCGTTTCAGATGCAGAGGTAGCTTCACGGAGAGTTTCCGGGACAACGCCTGAACGAAGATGCGATTTGTTCTTCACAGGGTCACCGGAAGAAGGGGAAAAGGGGAAAGAACATGCTGGCAATGAAATATCTTTTGATGATCCTCGGAGTCGGCCTCTTCGGGAGCTCTGGGATTCTGGTCGCGTACGACATTTATATCGCCGCAAGGCTCAGGTGGCTGCTTGAGCAAACCAGTGGGGAACCGGGGACGGAGGCGGTGCAGCGTAAGGCGGCGCGCCCTTTCGGTCCGGTGCGGTGGAGACTGGCGCTGCAATTGGCGGCGGTCGGCATCGTACCGGTGCTCGTGGCGCTGAGCATCGTGGTGGTGCCCGATGGCACCGCGGGTATTCGCGTCAGCCAGCTTTCCGGCGTGCGCCCCGGTACGTTGTATCCCGGCGTCCACTTGGTAACGCCGCTGGTGGATGACGTGGTGTTGTATGACACGCGGGAGCAGGTGTACACGACTTCGGCGAGCGCCGGCAACAAGGCGAGCACGGAAGTGCTGACCGTGCAGGCGCGCGAAGGATTGAATCTTGGGTTGGCCGTCAGCGTTCGTTACCGCATCGACCCATCGAAGCTTTCCAGCATTCATCAGAACTTGCCGCAGCCGGTTGGCGAGCAGGTGGTTGCGCCGGTGGTTTCTTCGACTTACCGGCAACTTGCGCCTAACTATGTAACCCGCGAGATTTTTGCCGTGAAGCGCGAAGAGTTGCGCACCCAGGCGGCAGACATGATCAAGACGCGCCTGGCTTCGGATGGAATTGTCGTGCGTGAAGTGCTGTTGCGCGACATCCAGTTGCCCGCGGAATACTCCAAGGGGCTTGAAGGACTTCTGCTGAAAGAGCAGGAGAACGAACGGCTGGGGACGGAGCAGGACATCAAGCTGAAGGAAGTGAAGATTGCCGAGTTGGAGGCGGATGCGCAGAAGGCTCGCGAGGTCAAACAGGCGGAAGCCCAGGCGCAGGTGCGGGTGCTGCAGGCCAAGGCGGAAGCGGATGCGATGCAGTACACATTGCCGCTGAAACAGAAACAGATTGAGCAGACCAAGTTGGAAGCGCAGGCGCGGAAGGAATCGACTTTGCAGAATGCCGAAGCCGCCGCGCAGGCGAAGATCATCGACAGCAAAGCGGAACTGGAACGCCAGCACAACCTTTCGGATGCCGAAGCGAACCGGATTCGCGTCACTGCCGCGGCCGATTCGGAACGGATGAAGTATGAGGCGGCAGTGTTGAAGCAGAATCCGATGCTCATCCAGAAAATTATCGCCGAGAGGCTTTCGGACAAACTGCAGATCATGATGGTGCCGATTGACGGCAAGAACTTCTTCGCGTCGGACGTCATGCGCTCCGCGTTCCAGGGCGGCATGGGGGCGGGTTCGAGCGGAGACGATGCCGAAGGCCCCGCGCCGGTGGCGACGGCTGCGGCGCAGCGCAAAGGCAATAAGCGCCCGTAGTGAGGCGAAGTAAAGAAGCAACGAAGCGATGAAGTAAAGAATTTCAGGGAGGCGGTACGAGCAAGGCCGCTTCTCAGGAACGCCGGTCAAAACCCCTGCGGGTGGCCCGGACCGCGTCGCTGGAGGAGCAGCCATGAGCAAAAAGACAAGCACCGCCGCGCTTGAATCGATTTGCGAAGGGCGGCTCCCAAACCGGCGCCGCGCTCCGCGCCACCCGGCCGGTGGAAGAACAGGTAAAGAAGTAAGAAGGCAACGAAGTAATGAACGAGCGGGAGAGTTTGGGCAGGCATTGATAGCGGTTCGGGGGGAGGGCACTGTGAACGGGAATGCGCTACGTGGGGCAGAGGGAAAGTTTCGCCTGATTTTGCCGGCGATTTTGAGAATTACATTTTGCCTGGCGATGTGGACGCTGGGTGCCATGACCTTGACGATCGCGGAGGCGCAGATACAAGAACATCGCTACCCCCGCGACACTACCGTTGGCGGCACACGAATCGGGAAACCGGCGCGCTTGGCGGATGCAAGTCACGATAAGAGTGACCGCGCTTCCAGCGAAAAGCTTACGCGTGGTTTCTTCGAATGAAGAATGCGCTATGAGTTCCACCAAACACAAAAACGATAACCCTCAACTGACCCGCCGGGCGGCCCTGACCAAGCTGCCCGACGCCCTTTCGTCTCAATGGAAGATTTATTGCAAGGGCACGGTCCCCGGGCGATTTCGCGAAGGGTGGTAGCATCTATCTGAAGGAACTTTGAGAGGTGAGGATTGCGGCGACGGGCGGCGGCATTTGTAGTTTGGGCGATGGCGATTGGGGCGGGAATTGCGCACGCGCAGGCTCCCTCTTGCGCGGAATTGCGTTCCCAGAAGGCAAAAGTTTACGGATTTCACCTGACGCAGTTGAATGAAACGCAGATTGACGCGAAGAGCAAAGAGATCGACGCCTATTGGAAGCAACTTCAATCCGCAGGGCCCGAAGGCGTCAGTTGCCTGAAGGAGATGCTCGCGGCGGAGAAGACCGACCACATTTTTCAGTTTGACGCGGCCTCTTTTTTGTTTCAGCTAGACAAATCGCCGGAGTCGATGAACCTGGTCAGGGACGCCATTGTACAGACCGATTTTCAGGAGACCGACCCGGCGAACTATCTTTCGCTTGCGCTCGATCTGGGGCAGCGCGGCGTGAATATCCAATCGCTCGCGGCCCGGCTTCTGCTCTTTCCGAATGCGATCATCCATATTTCTGAACATTCGCTCGACCTTGACTCGGACACGGCGGCGCTTTTGCTCTACGGCAGCATGGATTCCGCCAAGGCCAGCAAAGCGTTGGTTGGGCAACTCCAGGCGCAGGAACCCTTTGTGCGAGCCGCCGCGGCCCATCTGCTTGCGGAGCAGATGACGGAGGAAGCGTTTCGTACATTAAGCGCATGGAGCGGCCTTGCGGATATCAAAGAGGACTATCGCCGCAACGACATCCAAGCGGTGATGAAATACCAGGCTCCGGACCCGGCGGAGTTCGCGAATCCAAAATGGACGCGCGAGCAGGTGCTTCAGGTGATTGCCCGGCTGCCGCACACGCGGAAAGAGTTCGACGATGTGATGAGCACGAAGAGCGCGGAGTTTGACCAGCAGATGCGCGAGAAAAAGCCGACCCAAGACGAACTTGCGAAAATCGTGGCCGAGAGCGAGCCTATCTACGGAATCGCGGATCGGATCGCGTTTCAGAATAGCGCGGTCGCCACGCTCAAAGCCGAGGATTTCGACACATTGCGAGAAGCGCGGCGCAAGGCGCTCTACAATATTTCGGACGAAAGCCTTTCGGAGTATCTGGCGTATACGCAGGTAATGATCCGGCTTCTGAACCGGCTGGATCTGTACAAGGATTTCCGCGCTCACTGAGGCGGGACAGGCAGGATTTGACGCGGCGGAGCGAGTGTGCGATTTTCCCGGGAAAATCTCTGCAGAAAATTTTCGGCGCATTTTCATTTATTAAGAAATTTGTGGCTGATTGCTTTGATTGCGACTGCCGGATCCCCGGGCCAACCGGCGTTTGCCGATGACGCCTTGCGAGAGGCCGCGCAGCGGCTGGCCGAGCGCGTCTCCGGCATACCCGGGCTGCATGGCGCGTTGCGGCTGGAATGGCATCCCGATGAAAAGTGGACAGAAGGGGAAGGGGAGCGTTGGCGGAAAATCCTCAGCGACGAATTTGGCAGGCGATCATTGAGCCTTACGGAAGATCCCGCAGCGCCCCCGCTGGCCGTTTTTGCGCAAGAAACTCCGGTGCAAGTGGTCTTGACCGTGAAGACGCGCGTATCCGATCGCGACGAAATCCGGATCGTCGCGGTGGCACGCGCGCTCCTTCCACTCGATTCGTTGCCAGTTGCGCCAATCCGGCTGGAACGACAGATGATTTACGAAAGCGCCGACCGCATTCTCGATGCTTCCACCGTTGAGAGTGGCGGCGAAAGAGGCATGGGGGATTCTGTTCTATAAGAATTTTGAAATTGTGGCTGCGCGGGTGGATTCCAAAGGCATCGTCAAACAGAGCGTGTCGTTGAACGCAGCGAATTTGAAGCCTTCGCGCGATCCGCGCGCGGAAATGACACCGAGGGGAAACGTTGTCTCCGTGGAACTCACGGGCCGGTCTTGCGAGTTCTCCTGGGAGCCGCCTTCCGATGTGAAATGCCTTGTGGAGAAGCCTGCTGCCGAGGAGAAGCCCGTTTGGCGCGGGGCGACGATGCTGACTTCGCCGTGCGATGGAAGCGGTTGGAAATTGCTGAGCTCTGGAGGCGAACCCGGCGCGAGGGGGGTATTGCAGGTTGTTCCGGACGGAGCGCTCCGGGAGAACAGCGCCGCGGTGCTGAGCGAATTTCCCGGGCCGATACTCGGCACCAGCGGGGAACAAAATTCCGGCAGCGCGCTGGTGGTTAGCCAGAATTTGCGGACAGGGAACTATGAGATTTACAAAATCACGCTGGCTTGCGGCAATTAGCGCCGGCGCTATGGCGCTGACCTGTTGCGCGGCGCAGGCTGCGCCACCGCGCTACGGTGGCACGTTGCACGTGAAGCTGCGCGCGTCGAGCGTCTCGCTCGATCCCGGCGATTGGACACTTGGCTCATTGTCTTCGGCAGCAAGCGAAAAACTGGCGAGCCTGGTCTACGACCGGCTGGTCACGCTGGACGATTACGCCAAGTTTCAGCCAGCACTGGCGACGGAATGGTCGCACGACGCGGGCAGCCGGATTTGGCAATTCAAGTTGCGTTCGGGAGTGCGATTCTCCAATGGTTCAGCGCTCACACCGGGCGAAGTTGCCGCATCTCTGCAATTGACTTTGGGAAAGCGGTTCGAAGTGGCCGCCGCCGAAAATGGCGTTTCCATCCGCGCCGCACATTCCGCCCCCGATCTTCTCGAGCGGCTGGCCTCCGGCGGGAATTTCATCTTTCGCAGGCAGCCGGATGGCACGCTGTTGGGCACCGGCCCTTTTTTTGTGGCGGAGCCAGCCGGCGCCTCGTCGCCGGCAACGAATCCCGCGGCGATCCAACCGACGAAAATTAAATTTCAGGCGAATGAGCTGGCGTGGTCGGGGCGGCCCTTTGTAGATTTTGTGGAAGTTGTTTTGGGTGAGCCGCCCTTGCGGCAGCTTCTTGATTTGCAGGTGGGAAGAGCGGACATCGCGGAAATCGCGCCGGACTTGGTCCGCAAAGGCCGCCAGGAGGGCCTGCGCATCTGGAATTCCGCGCCCCAGACGTTGGTGGCGCTGCGATTTGATGACGCACTCGACGCTCCTGCCTCCGACCAGCTTCGGGAAGCCCTATGGTTGGCGCTGGACCGCGACACCATGGCCAACGTGTTGCTGCAAAAGGAAGCACAGCCCGCCGATTCTCTTTTGCCGCAGTGGTTATCGGGATATGCTTTCCTTTTCGAGAGTCCGATGAATTTGCAGCGCTCGAGGGAGTTGCGGGCCGCTTTCCCCGGGGGAGTGCAGGGCGCGAATCAGCCGTTGCGGTTGCGTGTGGACGCTCCAGGCGATCTTTTCAAGTTGATTGGGGAACGTGTGGCCGTGAACGCCCGGCAAGCCAATTTACTGGTGCAGGTTGCATTGCCAGCAAATGCAAACAATCCGGCCGCACCGGCGATTGCGTTGCATCTTTTTGGGTGGCATTACGATTCGCTGTCGCCGCACGCCGAGTTGGAGGCTTTTGTGAAGCAATTACTGAATGGCACGGAATTACCGGCTAACGCGACGGATCCGGAGCAGTTGTATTCACTGGAGTGCCGGTTGCTGGAAGAGCGCCGCATCCTGCCACTAGTGCTGCTGCCGGAATATGCCGGAATCCGCCCAAACGTGCACAATTGGAATGCGTCGCAGTGGGGTGACTGGCGGCTGGCCGACGTGTGGCTCGATTCCGAGGATCCGATGACGACGAAAGCGCCGGCCGGCCAGCAGAAGAACAGCTCGACGGCTCGCAGTCCGGGGGCAAGACCATGACTTTCCGTACCAAGGTATTCCTGATTTTCCTGATCACCGTGCTGGCCTCGGTGTCGCTGGTGGCCTATGGCGTCACATTCTATACGCAACGCGCGTTCGAGCAGATGGATGCGCAGCGCACCCATGCGCTGGAAGTGCAGTTCGAAAAAGAGTTTGCGCAGCGCGGCGAAATGATCGTGCAACAGGTGGAAAACATCACCAACGCCGACGTCACCGTGCACATGGTGCTCGATTTGGCGCGCCCCAATGCCGACACGTCGCTTTACCTGCACGACGCCAATGGCGCGGCACAGAGTCAGGCGCTGGATTTTGTGGAGTTTGTGAATTCGGATGGGACGCTGATTTCCTCGGCGCAATACCCGGCGCGCGTTGGCTACAAAAATGACTGGGTGACTTCCATGAAGAACTGGGACGGCAGCCGCGCTTTCCTGAAGCGGGAGGAACTGCCGGATGCCCCTGCACTCTCGTTGAGCGCTGTACGCACACAAACCGTGGGCAATAAAACGATTTACATCATCGGTGGGCGGCGCCTGGACCAGAATTTCCTTGCCTCGTTGGAGCTTCCCGAGGGCATGCGGGCTCTGCTTTACAGAAATTTGGAGCCTACGTTTGCCGCATCGGCGCTTACCGACGCGAATGGCGGGGTTCCCCAGGCGGAAACTTTTCAATCTTTGATCGAACAGATTCAGGGGCAGCCGCAGGATTTGATCAAAACCATTTCCTGGAACCACGATCCGGCCAGCGCGGAGACGTTCCACGCAATGCCGTTGAAAGGCCGCAATGGGGAGCTGCTCGGCGTACTCCTGCTTGGCAGTTCGGCGAAAGAACTGGTGCTGCTGAAGCGCGAGATTCTGAAGATCGCGGGTGTCGTCTCCCTGGCTGCGATTGTGATTGGATTGTTTCTCAGTTGGTGGGTATCGCGACGTATCACGCGGCCCGTGGAAGAGCTTGCCAAAGGCGCACGCGACGTGGCTTCCGGGCGTTGGGACACCAAGATTGACGTGAGGGGCAGCGACGAAATCGGGCAACTGGCGGACGCATTCAACGAAATGACGGGAACGCTGGCCGCGCAGAAGGAAAAGCTGGTGCAGACGGAACGCGTTGCGGCCTGGCGCGAACTGGCTCGACGGCTCGCGCACGAACTGCGCAATCCACTATTCCCCTTGCAGATCACCGTGGAAAACCTGCAGCGAGCGCGGCAGCTTGGCCCGCAGCAGTTTCAAGAGGTGTTTACCGAGGCCACCGCGACGCTGAAGGCGGAATTTGCCAATCTGAACAGCATCGTCACCCGTTTCAGCGACTTTTCCAAAATGCCGACGCCGGAATTTTCCAAGGTTAATGTGAACGAGGCGCTGCGCGATGCCGTCCGTTTGTTCGATCCGCAATTCACTGCTGTGGGCAAACCGCACATTGGCACGGAATATTTTCTCAGCGACTCGCTGCCTGAAATTGACGCCGACTCGGATTTGCTGCACAAAGCGTTTCAGAACCTGGTGCTGAACGCCATGGATGCGATGCCCGCAGGTGGCACGCTGTCCCTGCGCAGCAAAGACGGCGAAGACACCGTGCGCATCGAGATATCGGACACCGGAAAGGGATTGACGCCGGAAGAGTGCTCGCGGCTGTTCACGCCGTACTACACGACGAAGCAGATGGGGACCGGGCTGGGGCTAGCGATCGTTCAATCGGTCGTTAGCGATCATCACGGAACGATTTCCGTTTCGAGCGAAGAAGGGCACGGCACGACCTTTCGGATCGAACTGCCGAAACGCCAGGGCGGGGCAGCGCTGAAGCCGAAGGCAGATGCGAAAGCCGCGCAGAAGGAGTCGGAGCGCGCCGCGACTGCGACGGATTAGCTTCCCGACATAAGGATTAAATTGCCACGCAAAGCCAACTTGCTGCTGATTGACGACGACCCGAACACGCTGGCTTCCCTGGCGCGGGCATTCCGCCTGGCAGGGCACGAAGCTACGGTTTGCGATAGCGCCTCGCGCGCCGTGGAATTGGTGCGGGCCGAGCGGTTCGACCTGATCCTTTCGGACGTGGTTATGCCCGGTAAGAGCGGCATGGAGTTGCTAGAGGACTTGAAGAAGGCGGGCGTGCAGACGCCGATCGTTTTGATTTCGGGGCAAGCGAACATCGAAATGGCCGTGAAGGCTACACGGCTGGGCGCGCTGGATTTTCTGGAGAAGCCGCTGAGCACGGACAAGCTGCTGCTCACGGTTGAAAATGCGCTGAAGCTTTCGCGGTTGGAGGATGAAAACCGCGAGTTGCGCCACCGGTTGGGCAAGCACGAACTGGTCGGCTCCGGCCCGGCGATGAAAAAGCTGATGGCGCAGATCGAGCGTGTTGCCGCCAGCGAAACGCGGGTGTGCATCCTCGGCGAGACGGGGACCGGGAAAGAATTGGTAGCGCGTGCGATTCACGAGAAGTCGCCACGGCGGGAAAATGCGTTTATCACTTTGAATTGCGCGGCCGTGCCCGCGGAATTGATCGAGTCGGAGCTTTTCGGGCACGAAAAAGGTTCGTTCACGGGGGCTGCAGGGCGCCATTTGGGAAAATTCGAACAGGCGGAGGGCGGCACGCTTTTTCTTGATGAGATTGGCGACATGCCGGTTGCTATGCAGGCCAAGCTGTTGCGCGTGCTGGAAGAAGGCGAAGTCGAGCGCGTCGGGGGCGAGAAGCCGATCAAGGTGGATGTCCGCGTGATCGTCGCCACGCACCGCAACCTGGAAGAGCTCACGAAAAAAAATGAATTTCGTGCCGACCTGTTTCACCGTATTTACGTTTTCCCGCTATTCCTTCCGTCATTGCGCGAACGGGCCGAGGATTTTCCGGACCTCGTCGCGCACTTTGCGCGTCAAGTAGCCGCGCAGAATGGCTGGAAGGAAAAACTGTTTTCGGCGGAAGCGATTGTGGTCCTGCGAAAATATTCCTGGCCGGGCAACGTCCGCGAATTGCGAAACATCGTCGAGCGCCTTGTTCTGCTCGCTGCGGAAGACGCGATCACTGCAGAAGAAGTCCGGATGGTACTTCCCGGTGGAGAGGCGGCAAGTTCCGGCGGCAATGCGCAGACGGGGCAGGGAACACTTGTGGAGCGCACCGAAGCGTTCGAGCGCGACGTCCTGCTGGGAGAGATTCGCCGCCACAATTTTCACATGACCAACGTCGCCCGGGCCCTGGGCCTCGAGCGCAGCCACCTCTACAAGAAATGCCAGCAACTCGGCATCGATCTGCAATCCCTCCGCAAACCCGAGTAACATTTCGGAGTTCGGAGAGGCTCTGATGCGCAATTCTTTGTTCAACTGGTTAGACAAAAATCCTCTCATCCTCTGGCTCTTAGTCGCGCTCTTTGTTGGGGCCAACATCTGGTATGACTATCTCAATCCGGCTCACGCGATCAGCGACGGAATTCTGGTAATGGTCATAGTTATTGTGTTCGTAGCATCGCGCTTTCAGAGTTGAGCCGCCCTCATGATCGAATGGAATCGAAAGTAGAATCTGCCCGCGAAAGTCAGCAACAAGCTAATCTGTAGCCCGTGAGTGTCCTTTTAAGTTATTGAATATAATATAGTTAGTGTGGAATGTCGTTTTCGCTTGACAAATTACATATTGCTATATAGAAATAGCATATCGCAATACTCAAGGAGGGCGCCTACCATGACTCTCGGAGACAAACTTCGCTCCCTCCGGGCCATTGAAGGTTCTTTGCGCGGCTTTGGGCGGCCTATGACGCAGGCTGAGCTTGTGGAAGCCATGAAGGATGAGTTGGGGCGCGGGCTGAGCCAGGCGTACGTTTCGCAACTGGAGAGCGGGGCCCGGCCGCACATGACCAACACTTCCCGCGAATTGCTGGCACGCTTTTTCCGCGTCTATCCGGGCTTCCTGGTGGACGATCCCGAAGGGTATTCGCGCGAGCTGCAATCCGCGCTTCGGATGACGGATTCGACGGTCGATGCTTGGCTCTACGCTGGCGCCGACCAGTTCAGTTCGGATCCGGAACTTGAGAAGGCGTTGCTGAGCATTGCGGAGCATCCGGATTCTCGCAGTGCGCTTTTGCTCCTCGGGGAAATACTTCGCACGCCCGGCCTGGCCGAGCGCCTTGGCGAAGTCCTGCAACCTTCGGCGGTAACGGGCTCCGGCCATCCGCCGCCAATTCCTTCACAGAACTAGCCCGATAAGGGCCAACGCACGGTTCGTATGAGTGGCGGGGTGCCGCTCCACGAGGTGTTGTATGACTTGGTCTGACTTCTATCTCTTCTGTTTCCTGGTGGGCTTCTCGCTCAGCGTGCTTTCGTTTCTATCCGGCGCTATGCATCTGCACCTGCCTTTCAAATGGCACCTGCCGTTTCATGGGGCGCATGCGCATCACGCCGGCAGTGGCGGGCTTAACAAAGGTGGCCTGCACTTGTCATGGTTTAACGCTTCCACCGTGATGGCTTTCCTCGCGTGGTTTGGCGGGACCGGCTATCTACTGACAAGACATTCGAACCTGATCGCGATCTTCTGCCTGGCCATCGCCATCGCGGCCGGACTGACCGGGGGGTGGATCGTATTCCGATTCATGTCACGGTTGCTGCAAAACACAGGAGCCGAAATGAATGACTGGGATTACCGGCATGAAGGCTCCGTCGGCAAAGTGAGCATGTCGATTCCCGCCGAGGGTACTGGGGAAATCATCTTCGAGCAGCACGGCGTGCGGCGCAGTGCCGGAGCACGGAGCGAGGACGGGACGCCGATCGAAAAAGGCGCCGAAGTGGTCATCAGTCGTTATGAAAAGGGAATCGCGTATGTCCAGAAATGGGATGAGTTCACCAAAGTGTAGGGGTGCATTCCATGCCGCGGCGGTTCATAAAAGTTTGACGGACTGAAGAACGAAGCTAACAGGTCCGGTCGGGTAGAAGGGGAGGTTCTTATGTTTGAGTTTTCGGGTGTATGGATCACTGCTGGCCTGATTGTGGTCAGCCTGCTTTTCATCCTGGGCACTGTTGCCCGCATGTATCGAAAAGCGGGTCCAAACGAAGCCCTGATCATTTACGGGTTTCGCGGCACCCGCATCGTCAAAGGGGACGGCACGATCATCTTTCCGATGGTGGAGCAGTGCAAGGAGCTCTCCCTCGAATTGATGTCGTTCGACGTGGCGCCGCAACAGAGCCTCTATACCAATCAGGGCGTTGCGGTCACCGTGGAAGCGGTAGCGCAGCTCAAGGTGAAGTCGGATCCGGTGTCCATCCGCACCGCGGCCGAGCAGTTCCTGACCAAGCGGCCCGAGCAGCGCGAAGGGCTGATCCGCCTGGTGATGGAAGGTCATCTCCGCGGCATCATCGGGCAGCTCACCGTCGAGCAGATCGTGAAGGAGCCGGAAATGGTCGGCGGGCATATGCGCTCCACGTGTGCCGACGACATGAGCAAGATGGGGCTCGAAGTCGTGAGCTTCACCATCAAGGAAGTGCGCGACAAAAATGAGTACATCACCAACATGGGCCGGCCGGACATCGCGCGCATCAAGCGTGACGCCGAAGTAGCCGCGGCCGAAGCCGATCGCGACATTGCCATCAAGCGCGCGGAAGCATCGCGCGCCTCGGCGATTGCGAAGGCGCAGGCAGACCAGGAACGCGTGGCAGCGGAAACCGCTTCGATGGCGAAGCAGGCGGAAGCCGAGCGCGACCTGGACATCAAGAAAGCCAACTACCTGGAAATCAGCAAAAAGGCCCAGGCGCAAGCCGACAAGGCCTATGAAATCGAAACCAACCGCCAGCAGCAGACGGTGATGCTTGAGCAGGTGCGCATCCAGCAGGTCGAACGCGAAGCGCAGGTGAAGGTGCAAGACGCCGAAATCACGCGCCGCGAACGCGAGCTGATCGCCACCGTGCTGAAACAGGCGGAAATCGAACGGCAGCGCATCGAAACGATCGCGAATGCCGAACGCCAACGCCTGATCAGCGAAGCAGAAGGCCGCGCGTCTTCCATTCGCGCGCAGGGTGAAGCCGAAGCCGAGATCATCTTCAAGAAAGGCGAAGCGGAAGCCCGCGCGATGAACGTGAAAGCAGAGGCCTTCCAGGAATACAACCAGGCCGCCGTGCTGGACAAGCTCATTAGCGGACTGCCGGAAGTGGTTCGCGCATTGAGCGGGCCTCTCGGCAAAGTGGACAAGGTGACCATCGTTTCGACCGGCAATGGCGATGCCGCGGGCGCGTACAAGCTCACCGGCGACATCACGAAGATTGCGGCGCAGGTGCCCGCGCTCTTCGAAGCGCTTTCCGGCATGCAGATGTCGGAGTTGCTCAGCAAAGTGCGCCTGATTGGCGACAAGGCGCCCAAGCCGGAGCCACCGGTGATTAAGGCGTAAGCATGTTCCGCCGGAGCGCTGCGCGAGCGGCGCTCCGGCGCCGTAGTAGCACAGGCTTTAGCCTGTGCCCGAAGTCGAAGTTGGCCACGGGGGTGTCTTATGGAGGAAAGGGTCATGAGTCAAACGTCGCAGCAAAAGCGGGGACTGTTCTGGGCGCTGGGGATACTGATCATGGCAACGCTCGCCAGCGTCGCGTGGGCGCAGATCCACAGCACGCTGGCGCATTGTTTCTCGCTATTTTGAATTTCATGTAGTGGCCGGTCTTCAGACCGGCCCGGGCCTGTAGCTCAGGCCTTCAGGCCTGAGGGTTTCCATAACGCGGGCAAGCACCTCGCCACACGGGAAACCCTCACCACTAAAGGGGTGAGCTACAAAATTCGGATTGATAATTTCGAAAGGAGCAGCACCATGGGACTTTTAGAACGCGTCAGCACTTTAATTCGGGCCAATCTCAATGACATGGTCGATCGCGCGGAAGATCCGGAAAAAATGATCAAACAGGTGATTCTGGATATGGAGAATCAATACCTGCAGGTCAAGACGCAGGTCGCCGTCTCCATCGCCGATCAGCACATCCTGGAAAAGAAACTTCGCGAGCAGGAAGACACCGCCAAGGACTGGATGCGGAAAGCGGAAGTCGCCGTGGAGAAGACGCAGGACGACCTGGCGCGCGCCGCGCTGGATCGCTACCAGACCGCGCTGCGGCTCTCACAGAGTTTTCAGGAACAGGTGAACGACCAGAAAGCGCAGGTGGACACGTTGAAGAACGCGCTGGTAAAGCTGGAACAGAAGCTTGACGAGGCCAAGTCCAAGCGCGAGGTGTTGCTGGCGCGCCACCGCCGCAGCATCGCGCTCGATAAAGCCGCCAAGGCGCAGGTCGCCGTCGGCGAAGGCTCGAAGAGCGCCACGTTTGACCGCCTGAAAGAGCGCGTGCACCACACGGAGGCCACCGCCTCCGCGGAAATCGACCTGCTTCACGACGACATGGCAGAGAAACTGAACCGCCTCGACCGCGACACCGAAGTCGAGCGCCTCCTCAACGACCTGAAGGCGCGAAAGGGCCTACCAGCGTAGCTGGGCGGAGCTTTCGGATCTCTTCCATGGCGCCGCATGTAAACTTGAGCGGGAGCTTTTTGCGGAGTGTGTCGACGCTCCGCATTAAAACCTCTGTTTCAAGATGAACTCAAACAGCAGGCTGAGGCCGAAAACAGACGCGATGGAAGTAATAAACGAGGTCAACTGGTCCATTCCGTCTACCACGTCAAATACCATGACCATAGAGGCTACCCAGGCGATGTTGCCCAACAAATATCCTGCAATGCCAAGCGTGGCCCACGATATGCCACCGAAAAGAACCCCGATCACTGCCGGCAAGGCCTGCAATAGAAAAATAAGGGATGCCAAGGAGAGGGGCCTAACGACTTGAATGAACTTGCCATCTCCTCCGCAGAAGTACTTTGCAATCAGATGAATGATGCTCAGCTGAAACAAGCACAATCCGATTCCAAACGGTGTTGCCGCCGCTAAGCGAAAGAGATAGTTACTTCCAAATGGAGCGTGGTCCTTTACCGGCCCAAAGAAGTCAAGAAAAGCCGATGGAATGGTGATCCCGATGGTCCAGAACAACATGCCATATCGGACTGACCTTGGGTCATCCTTCACTCGTCTGATCGCAGATTCGTTCCAGCGCACAATTCGCCAGGCCTCCCCGAGGTAATAGAGCAGTGCGACGCCCTCGGGCGGCGCTAAGGTATCGCCAGTGGGGATTGGCCCCGGGCAGGAATGCCGGACCAGGAAATCTTGGCCACACACATCGCAAACCATAGTGACTCCTGCGAGCTATGATTTGCGGGACTTTATCACATCTGCTTACGTGTGCGAAATATAACTGAAGTTCACACGCTGTACAAAATGAGAGGTCGTGACAGAATACAGGCGATGGATTCATGGATGATTGAAGCCCCTGCGGCGATGGCCGCGGGGCTTGCCGGACTGACCGCTTATGGGGCGGCGTATCCGCGCGCGGAGCTTTTTGGGCCGACGGTTTGCCGCACCGGGGCGCCGAATAGGCTGGCGATTACGTTTGATGATGGGCCGAATCCCGCGATCACGCCGAAGCTGTTGGATCTACTGGCGAAGCACAATGCCCGGGCGACATTTTTTCTGGTGGGGAAATTCGTACGTGAGTGCCCCGATCTGACCAGGGAAATTCTGGCGAGGGGGCATGTCCTCTGCAATCACACCGATACGCACCCCAATCTTTTTTTGTGCGCCCGCGAGAAAACCGCTGAAGAGTTGCGGCGCTGCACTGAGGCAATCCGGAACGCCGCCGGGGTTGAGCCGCGCTGGTTCCGTCCGCCGTATGGTTTTCGCAGCCCGTGGCTTGGCGAAATTGTGAAGCGACAGGGGATGCGGACTGTGATGTGGACGCTGATCCCCGGGGATTGGCGCGTGAAGCCGGCGGAGTGGTTGATCAAACGCATGAATCCCATCACCGAGCACGCTCGCAAGAAGTTATCGCCAGGTACGGGCTCTGGCGGCGGGATGACCGGCGACATCCTTTGCCTGCACGACGGGAATCACCGCCACCTGGACGGGGACCGCGCCCACACTGTGGCGGCGCTCAAGCATTGGCTGCCGCGCTGGAGCGATTTGGGGCTCGAATTTGTTACAATGGATGAAACCGTGAGTAAGACCGTCGAGGCCTAATGGACGAACGAAGCTATTACACAGAGAAAGAAGAGATACGGAAGGTCAAGCTGGTATGCCCCAGTTGCCGCGGCGAATTTGAAGCGCCGGTGCGCTGGAAGGTCTGCCGCAAGCGGAAGGAGCTCCCGCGCGGGGCAGGCGAGGAAGACCGCCGCAAGTTTGCCAAAGCCACATCCTACATGGTGCGCCTGGAAGATCTTGTCGCCTGCTACAAGTGCCGCAAGCGGTTCGAACTGACCGGCCAGTCGACCGTGCTGATCAACGACAATCTCGGCGACCCGAATGAGGATCCCGAGAATTTTGGGAATCGGTGAGCAAGGCCAGTTCTAAGTTTTGAGTTTCCAGTTCTAAGTAAAACTGCCAGAAGCTTTTCCACAATCTCGCGACGCAGTCGGTTGGTTCTTCGTCCGAAACTAAAAACTCATTACTTAAAACTTCGCACTCCTAAATCTCCGGGTACATTTCAAAGAACGCGTCAATCGACTGGCGGAACGTGTCTTCGATCTCTTCTTTGCTGCCTTCGATCAGGTGCATCGCCACTCGCGCGGTTCGCCCACTCTTCAGCACCACGGTGGCTTCCTTCACTTCACCCAGGTCGTCCACCGGCAACAGCCTCATCCCATAAATCAGCGCCAATTTCGCCATCCGCTTCCTCCTCAAGACGAGTTCAGACTATCCGCCTCGGCGCCGGGGGTCAAACCGTCCGACCGCATTTTGCCCGGATGACTGATTGCGACTGCAGATGCCGTCCCAAGCGGAAGTGTGATTTTGCCCTCATCCTCGCGAAAATTGACTAAGCCCGGCGAGCATCTCTGTGTCAAAATCTGGCATCGCAGGGAGTACGCGGAGGGAACCTATGAAGCACCGCCTCTTCACGGCAAGTTTGCTGGTCGTTCTGTCGACCGGCACGCACGCCTTTGCGCAAGCTCCTGAGGGGCCGCAATCCGATCCACCCGCTCCTACTGCTCGACCTGCACCGGCGCCAGCTCCACGACCGGCCGGCAATGGCCAAATGATCACCGTGCCCGCGGGCACGCGCGTCGGCGTGACTCTGGAAAACGGGATTTCGACCAATTCCGCCAAGCCGGGCGACTCGGTTTATTTTCGTAGTTCGTTTCCTGTGACAATAAACAACAAAGTGGTGATTCCGGTCGGCTCTTATTTGCGGGGAGAAGTGACCGATTCCAAACGCCCGGGGCATGTGAAGGGCAAGGGAGAACTCCGCATCCGGCTGAACACGCTGATTCTTCCCAATGGTTACACGGTTGACTTGAACGCGGAGCCCCACAGTTCGGACGCCGCCGGAACGAAAACGGACTCCGAAGGCAAAATTACGGGTCCCGGCGGCAAGGGCAAAGATGCCGAAACCATTGCAACCACAACGGTGGCCGGTGCGGGCATCGGCGCGATCGCCGGCGGAGGAAAGGGCGCGGGCATTGGCGCGGGCATTGGCGGACTCGCGGGTCTGGCAGCGGTGCTGCTCACGCGAGGTCCGGATGCTCAATTGCCGCGCGGTTCCTCAATGGATCTTGTTCTTGAGCGAGACCTACAATTGGAATCCGAGCAGGTTCACTACACTAACGTAGGCCAGCCGAGCACGGTCATCGTCCAGCCAGCCCAACCGTAACGATAAGGCAAAGGATGATTACGCGCCGCGGCTCTGGCGCGCTTGCTGAAAACGTAATGGACTAAAAGGGGCCCAGTCCTCGCGTACTTTCTGCGTGGTCACCCACTCTCGAATCAGGCGTGCCGTAATCGGAGTGAGCAGAATCCCGCTGCGGAAGTGCCCGGTAGCTATCAGCAGACCATCGAGATCTGTAGGCCCGAGGATTGGGAGGTGGTCCGGCGAATCCGGGCGCAAACCAGCCCAGGTTTCTTCGACGCGCGCGGATCCGAGCGCCGGCACCAGCGAAACCGCGCCGCTCAGGATTTTCTTCATACCTGCCACGGTCACGTTGCGATCGAAACCCTCGTATTCCACAGTCGAGCCGGCGATGATTCTTCCGTCTTGCCGCGGCACCAGGTACATGTGCCCAGACCACAAATCTTTTTTGAGATTTACAGAGCCGCAACGCAAGGCCATCATCTGGCCTTTGGCAGGCGTAACCGGCGCGTACGCCGCCACACCCTTGATCTTTGCGCTGAAGCACCCGGCAGCAATTACGGTCCACTTGGCTTCCACCCGCCCGTTTTGAAGTTGCAGTCCCTTGCAAACGCCGCCTTCGGTCCACAATGCATTCGCGCCATTCGCGGGAAAAATTTCGGCGCCAATACGGCGAGCACTTTCCAGCGTGGCTTCGGTGAAGAGTCGGTTATCAAGCGAAGCTTCATCGGGGCGATGGATGGCGCCACGAAGTTCGCTCGTCAGCGCGGGCTCGATTTCGCGCGCTTCGGGACCACTCAGCACTTCCGCTCGCAATCCTGCTCCGCGGTGCAACGCCAGAATTTCATCGATCTCGCTTTGCGCCGTTCCATTCAGCAGCAGGTCCAGAGCTCCATCCTTGCGATAGCCCACCGTCTGGCCGGATAGTTCTTCGACTCGTTGAATGAACTCGGGGTAAAGCTGCACGCTGGCCAGGCTGATTGGCAGCAGCGAAGCCATCTCCGAGTTTTCCGGCGCGGGGGAAATCATGCCGGCACTGGCCCAGGAAGCTTCGCGGCCAGGATGCTGCGCGTCGAACACGGCGACACTCAAGCCCTCGGCCGCCAATTCGAAAGCGATCGAAGCGCCGATGATGCCTGCGCCGGCGACGACTGCATCGTAATGTTTCATGGATCTATTTTAGCGCAACGCCGGCCCGGAAAAGGCGGGATGAATTCCAGTTCATGGATTGGGGGCAAATTCCCTGGAGAGCACTTCCGCTTTTTTGGCCTGCGAGCGAGCGCGCTGCCAATCGTTTTCTTTCATCGCTTCCCGCGCACTGTCGACAAAACCCCGTATTTTGGAAACCAGGTCGCGCTGGGCGACGTTCAGCGGCTTGCCTTGGGTGAGTGCCAGATTCCGCTCGGCAACAATCAGGCTTTGCTGGGTTTCCTGCTTTGCAGCGGACAATTGCTCGTCGCTGAGTTCTGGCGCAATGGTGGGTTCGGGAGGCTGTTCAGCCGTAGCTGGTCCTGGCGCGGGCGCAAGGGCGACCCGCGGTCTGGCGGGCGCGGAACGAGGAACGACGAGGCGCGGCACAAGTTCCATTTCAAACGGAATATCCGGAGGATCCGTCAAGCTGACATCGAGCGGCTGCGGCACGATGGGATGATTCGAGGCAAGGCGGTTCGCCGGAAACGCAGGGCGTTTCTTCGGGACGCATCCGCCGCAAATCAGCGAGCACGCACACGCCAGCAGCAGGAATTTCTTCGACGAATGCTCGTTTGTAAGAATCAGGGCGGGGAAGATCTGCATGCTTAAGCGGCGAGCGGCAACTCGATCCGAAAAGTGGTTCCGCGGCCAACCTCCGATGTAAAGTTTATCGAACCGTTGTGAAGCTGCACAATTCGGAAGGTGCTGGCAAGTCCGATGCCGCTGCCTCCCGGCCGCGTTGTAAAGAAAAGTTGAAACACTTTCTGTTTGTCCTCCGCTGGAATTCCTTTACCAGTGTCGCCAACGGTGATTTCCGCCATTTCGCCGCGTCGGCTGAGGGTTAATTGCAGTTGCCCGCCCGTCGGCATGGCCTCGACGGCATTGAGGACCAGGTTCAACACCGCCTGCTTTAACAGATCGCGGTCGACGAAGACGTCCGGAATTCCGATTGGCAGAAGCCTTGCCACCTGTACGTTGGATTTTTGAAGCTGAGGCTGCGCCACTTCGAGCACCTCGCGAAGCAAATCGGCAAGCTGTGTCGGTTCGAGACGCACGTCCATCGGGCGGGAAAAATCCAAGAAGCGCTTCACCACCGCGTCGAGCCGGTCGATCTCCACGTCCAGCACGTGCACAGCTTGCAGCGCCCCGCCATCCGCATCGGCCGGCAGCAATTCCTTCAGGTTTTCGAGCCAAAGCCGCATCGAGTTCAGGGGGTTCTTCACCTCATGCGCAACACCCGCGGTGATGCGCCCCACCGCGGCCAGGCGTTCGCTCACTTGCAATTGGGTGTTGATGCTTTCAATGGAATCAAGGTCACGCAAGGTTATCAGCGCGCCCATCCGGTCGCCAGCCCCCTGGATTTCCTGAACGCTGACACTTACGCGCCGGCGTCCCTCTGCCGTGTTCACTTCGGTTTCCGAAGCCACATCGGTCAGCTGGTCGCCGTCAAGATGCAGCGCCTCAAAGAGCGGATGGCCCGGCGGGAAAATATCCGTCACGCGGCGCCCCAGGAAATCCGCCGCGGGAGCGCCCAGAAATTTCTCCGCGGCCGGACTGATCATCACGGCGCGCGCGTCTTTCGTGAAGAGCAGCAGGCCGTCTTCCATACCGGCCATGACGGAATTCATGTTCTCGCGCAGGGAGCTGAAGATTTCGTGTACGCCGCGCAGTTGCTGGCCGACCTGCTGAATTTTCTGGCGCACCTGGCCGAGTTCATCGGTCGTCTCGCCTGGCTCTTTCGGCGAGGTCACGGGAGCATCGTACACACCGACGGAAATGCGCTCGAGTTGGGCGAGGATGTCGCGGATTGGCGCGAGCGCCGCGCCGCTTACCACCGCGGCCAAGAATGTTGAAAGCACCAGCGCCAGCAGAGCGATCGAGCCCCATCGTTGCAAGCGCGGCCGGATGTCGTTCAAAAGAAGAGCGGTGGACACGGCGATGCGCACTTCGCCGAACGGGTTTCCGCGCAGCTTGAACGGATAGTCCACTTCATAGATGCGCGTCTGCTCAGCAAGAGCCCGCACTTGACGCACGAAGGAGCTTTGTACGAGCTGGGAGAAGGGAGGTTTGCGCAATGCGGTTTTTCCCACAAGAGCGGGATCGCTGGAAACAAGAACCACGTCGTCCCGGTCCACGATCGTGACCTCGTAGATGGAGGGGGAATCGGTGGCCGATTGCAGCCGCGCGGTCAGCCCTTCGCTGATTTCGAAAGCGTGAGCCACATAATCGTGGATTTCCTGGGGATCTTCGGAAGCGGGGCGCAATCCCTGGGCCTTGGCGTCTTCCAGCGCGTGGCGCGCCGAATCGAAGGCTTCGCGAGCCAGTTCATTCGCGCGCTTGTCGGTGTCGTGCAGAACCTGTTGCAGCAGCAACTCCGAAAAGACCATCGACAATACCGCGGTAGACAGGAGCACCAGTCCCGTCATGATCATCGTCAGTTTTGCGCGCAGCCCAAGCTGCATACCTGGCTAGGACTCCGTTTCTGTTTTTTCGTTGCCGTATTCCTTGAGCTTGTTGTGAAGCGTCTTCAGGCTGACGCCAAGCAATTCCGCCGCGCGCGTTTTGTTGTTCCCCGTCGCTTGCAGCGTTTGCAGGATCAGTTCGCGCTCCATGGCGTCCACCGTGGTGCCAACTGGGAATTTGATTGAAGACAAATCGCTGGGGCCCTTGGTCGCCACCTTCCCGAACTCTCCCGGCAGGGAACTCCGCGAAATCAGGTCTTTCTCGGACATGATCGCGGCACGCTCCAAAACGTTGCGCAATTCGCGGATATTTCCCGGCCAGGTGTGGCTCATGAAAATGTCCAGCACTTCCGCACCGATGCCGCGCACGCTTTTGCCGTGTTTCGTGTTGATGTCGCGCAGGATGTGCTCGGAAAGCAGCGGGATGTCGTCCTTGTGATCGCGCAGCGGCGGCAAGTGGATATGAAATACGTTCAGGCGGAAATAGAGATCCTGGCGCATTCCGCCGTTGGCGACGGACTGCTCCGGGTCTTTGTTCGTCGCGGCGAGCACGCGCACGTCCACCGGCGTTTCCGTTTTGCTGCCCAGTCGCCGCACCTTGCGATCTTCCAGCACGCGCAGCAGCTTCGCCTGTGTCGGCGCGGGCATTTCGCCGATTTCGTCAAGCAGCAGCGTGCCGCCGTCGGCCAGTTCGAAGCAGCCGATGCGACGTTCTGCTGCGCCCGTGAACGCGCCGCGCTCGTGCCCGAATATCTCGCTTTCCATCAGCGTTTCGGGAATCGCCGAGCAGTTGATGGCCACAAACGGCCCGCCCGCCCGCGGCGAAAGCTTGTGAATCGTGCGCGCCACGATCTCCTTGCCGGAGCCCGTCTCTCCCGTAATCAGCACCGACGCCGAACTTGGCGCAGCCATTTCGATGATGCGCATCACCTCTTGCATCGGTTTTGAGCCGCCAACGATGTCGCCGAGGCGGCCGGCTTCGCGCAACTGACGCTGCAAAACCACAAGGTTCCGCGCGTCGTGTGCCTTGCTCAAGGCGCGGTCCAGCAGCGCGCGCAGCACCGGACCCTTCAGCGGCTTCTCGATGTACCAGAAGGCGCCGGATTCGATCGCGGCTACCGCGCGTTCTTCGCTACCTTTGCCGGTGATGATGATCGCCGGGACGTCGTGCAGTTCTTCGCCCAGTTGTTTCAGCAGATCCAGGCCGTTCATGCCTGGGAGTTCGACGTCCGCGATGAGGGTGTCCGGCTGGAAGTTGGAGAATTTCGCGAGCGCGTCCTCGGCCGTGCTTACGCCCAGAACTTCGTAACCCCACCGCTGCAAGAGCTGCTCGTAGCCCTTGCGCGCATTGTCCTCATCCTCGACGATGAGGATGCGGTCCTTGTGCTCGCCGGTTTCCACTGTGCGTACCGCTTTGCTTTCGTCGCCCATGCGCGTATGCCTCGCCTCCTTACACCACGATTCTATTGTCGCACTTTGGGTGGGTGAAACGACTGTAACAAGCACACACTCGCTTGCCAAGCGCCGCTCTAGCGAGGGGCCACTGCTCAGTCAAATGAAGTGTAGCGCCCGCGTTCCGACCCGGCCGGGATGGCAGCGCTTGGCGACAAGGCTTTAGCGGCAGATTTTAAATCGGAGGAGATTTCTGATTGCCTGCTGAATGTGAAGTTTTCCTTGCTTCCTCTGCTATTCCCGCACCAAATACAGCGCGCGCTCCAACTCCAGTTCGAGTTTTGCGCCCTTCGGCAGATCGATCTCCTGGCCGCGCCCCGCTTCCGTCAGGTAGGCCTCCAGCGCTCCAAGCGCGGCGCCTTCCGCGGCTTCTTTCTTGTTTTTGTCTTTCACCCCGGGCATCGCGCCCATGGCGGCACCCGCGGCGGCGGCTTGTGCGGCGTCTTTCTGCGTGCTGCTGCGTCCCTCGATCACGCCCTCCTGCAGCGCGCCGGACTTGATGCTGTGCTCGCCGGGTACCGACGCCACTTCGGCCACGATGGGCAGCTTGCCGAAACGGGTCTGAATTTCGTCGAAAGTCAGCCAGATCTTCGCGCGGCCCGTTGTCCCGGCGGGATCGACGCGGCTGATGTGCCCCACAATCACCGCGCCGGGTGGCAGGTAGTTGCCCTGGCCCGCCTCGAGAGGCTCAAGTGTGCGCACGTGGAACCCTTGGTTTTTATGGACCTCTTTCGTGTTCAGGTCGCTTTCGAGCCGAACCAGGAAACGCGTGCCGGGTACGACCGCAAATGTCTCGACGGGCAAGCCACGCCGATCGCCGGTGGCCGCATGTGTCTCCGCGGGCGATTTGGGCGATTCCGTCTGCAATTCATCCCGGCTGATTACCGGGGCTTGCTGCGCTGGGGTGACTGCCGCGAACACAAATGCCAAAGTTGCGCCAACTGTCAAAACTGTCAGAATTTGCTTGGATTGAAATGTCATAGACCAACCTCCGGGATCGACTTCGAGGAGGGGAGAGCAACCCGGGGACCAAGCGGTCACATTCCCCACGCATTTAACGAACTGAAAGTAAATAAGATACATCGACGTAAGGAATGTGGGCCAAAGCCTCTGCCTGCTACTGCCTCCAATACTGTCGGAGCAATCTTGCATGTCGTATTACCCTTCCTGCGCTGCATGCGTAGTCGGGAGATGGAAATACATGTAACTCGGGGCCGGATTACTACTCTTATTGGTAGAGGGAGTTTTCAAAAGATGTTCCTACAAGAGAAGCCGGGATTGACGAACGCCGACGTGACCCCGAGAGCGGTGTATCAGGACCGCCGCAAGTTCCTGAGGAATGCCGGATTGGTGGCTGCGGCCTCGCTTGCGGGCCGCGAGTTCTGGGAGCTTGCCTCGCCATCCTCCCGAGTTTCTGCCGGAACAAAACTTTCCGGAGTCTCGAAAAGCCCATTCAGCACCACGGAGAAGCAGAACACCTACGACGACGTGACGCACTACAACAACTATTATGAGTTCGGTGTGGACAAGACCGAGCCGGCGAAAAACGCGCAAAGCCTGAAGACCTACCCCTGGACTGTTTCCGTAGAGGGCGAAGTGAAGAAGCCTCGCCAAATCACGATCGATGAAATTCTAAAGCTGGCTCCTCTCGAAGAACGCATTTATCGCCATCGCTGCGTCGAAGCCTGGTCGATCGTGGTGCCTTGGATCGGTTATTCCTTCAGCGCCATCGCCAAACTGGTTGAACCAACCGAGCAGGCAAAGTACGTGGCGTTCGAAACATTCTATGACCGCAACCAGATGCCCCTGGCAAAGTATGCCGGTATCGATTTTCCTTACGTGGAAGGTCTGCGCCTCGATGAGGCGATGAATCCGCTTACGCTGCTCTGCGTCGGCATGTACGGAGAAACGCTGCCGAATCAGGACGGCGCGCCAGTGCGCATGGTGATTCCGTGGAAATATGGATTCAAGAGCGCCAAGTCTCTGGTGAAAATTCGTTTTCAGAAAGAGCAGCCGCCCACGACGTGGAATCGCCTCGCTCCCAACGAATATGGTTTCTATGCCAACGTGAATCCAAAAGTAGATCATCCGCGCTGGAGCCAGGCTAAGGAGCGGCGCCTAGGAGAGTTTTTCAAGCGCGACACCCTGATGTTCAACGGCTACGGGGATCAGGTGGCCAGCCTTTACACCGGCATGGATCTGAAGAAATTCTACTGACGTCATAAGCATCCATGCGCAAACTGCTGATCAGCAAGTGGTCCAAAGCCGGCGTTTTCCTGATTTGCCTATTGCCGCTGGCGTCGCTTGTCTGGCGCGGCCTGCACCACGGTTTAACCGCGAACCCGATCGAGTTCATCACGCACGCCACAGGCGATTGGACGCTGCGATTTATCATATTCACGCTCTGTATCACGCCGCTCCGGAAACTCCTCGCCTTGCCGGACGTGATCCGCTTTCGCCGCATGCTGGGGCTCTTCGTTTTCTTTTACGGCTGCCTGCACTTCACCACCTACATCTGGCTCGACAAATTTTTTGACCTTAGGGAAGTCTGGAAGGACATTGCCAAGCGGCCGTACATCACGGTGGGTTTTCTTGCGTTTGTACTGCTGATCCCGCTCGCGATTACGTCCACGACCGGCTGGATTCGACGGCTCGGCGGCCGCCGCTGGCAGATGCTCCACCGCGCGATTTACATCAGCGCGGTTGCGGGGGTGATTCACTATTACTGGCAGGTGAAATCGGCGGTTCTTCTTCCGCTTGCCTATGGCGCGATTGTCGCGGCGCTTTTGCTGTGGAGATTGTTCGAAAAATTCCGGGCGAGGCCAGCCGCGTTGGGGGCAAGGCCGCTCAAACCGCAGGCGGGGATTTAAGTCCGAGACAAATAGGTGCGGATGCACTTGAGCACGTTGGCGTACATGGCTTCGGTTACGCGGCCGGTCTGCGTGTTTTGCTGGCTCGGGTGATACACACCGAAGAGGCGTGGCAGATCGTCCCCGAACGCGCATTCGGCGCCGTGGGAAAAACGGTAGGCCGCGCGCGCGGTGATTCGCCCGTCTTGCTTCAAAATTTCTAGGTAGGCGTCCCAGCCGATTTTCCCAAGCGCCAGAACGGCGCGTGGACGCAGAATGTCCAATTCCCGCTCGAGATACCCGCGGCAATTCAGAATTTCGCTGGGCAAAGGCTTGTTTGCCGGAGGCGCGCACCGCACGGCCGCGGCGACGTAGGCGTCTTGCAAGCGCAAGCCGTCGTCGCGGTGCAGGGAAGTGGGCTGGTTCGCGAATCCTGCTTTGTGCAGCGCCTTGTAGAGAAAATCACCCGAGCGGTCTCCGGTAAATACGCGGCCCGTGCGATTGGCCCCATGCGCCGCGGGAGCAAGCCCCAGGATGAAGAGTTTCGCGTGCGGATCGCCGAAGCCTGGTACGCCGCGTCCCCAGTAAGTCCATTCGCGAAACGCGCGTCGCTTCTCCCTCGCAACTTTTTCCCGGTATTTCACCAGCCGCGGACATTTGCGGCACGCACAAACCTCTTCACTCACAATTTCTAGCGCTGTCTCAGCGTTCAACGTTTCCTCTTCAACACATCCGCCAGCACGACGGCCTGGTTCTGCTTTTCATCGTTTCTTCCGTAGAGGAGGGTCACGAGTTTGTGTTCCGATTCCAATTTTCGAATCTCGTTCAATAAATCCTTCTTTTCCGCCAGTTCCTTGCGGTAAAGCTTCTCGAACTCCGGCCACTTCTCCGGTTCGTGGCCGAACCACTTGCGTAACGCATCGCTCGGCGCGATTTCCTTCATCCACTCATGCACGGCGGCGCGTTCTTTGGTCAGGCCGCGCGGCCATAGGCGATCGACCAGCAATCGGAAACCATCTTCCTTGGCGGCCTTTTCGTAAACGCGCTTCACGCGAATCATGGCAGTCTCACCGCAGGAAATTCAGCACCGCTTCGTGCAGCAGTCCATTCGTGCTCACGAACCGGCCCTTGTAGATCGTCCGTTCGCCGTCAACGGTGCTTGACTTGCCGCCCGCCTCCTCCACAATTATGCCCAGCGGCGAGAGGTCCCAGGGCTTCGAAATCCAGTCCACGGCACACTCAATCGCGCCTTCCGCCACCAGCATGTGTTGCCAGAAGCCGCCCATCGAGCGGCTGTTGCGCGCCGCGTCGGCCAGTCGCCGCAACCTCTCCCGCGCCTGTGCATCTTTGCGGGGCCCTGTGCCAGTGGTGAACACCATGGATTGCTCCAGGGCGGACACAGTGGAAACTTTAAGCCGATGCTCACCGCGCCAGGCGCCTTCGCCGCGATACGCCCGCCAGCGCGAGCCTTTTTCAAGAGCCGGCGCGCTTACCATGCCGGCCACGATTTCCGCATCTTCTTCGACGCCAACAAGCGTTCCAAAGGTGGGAATGCCGCGAGTAAATTCTTCGGTGCCGTCGATTGGATCGATGATCATGCGCGCCCGCCCGTTAGTGGCCGGGCCAGTGGGAGCTTCGGCACTGGTTTCTTCACCGACCACATCGATTGGCAAGCCGCTCGCCTGCACTTTGGCGATGGCCATCTGCTCGATGCGCTTGTCTGCCTGCGTTACCAGCGTTCCGTCACGCTTGCGCTCCGTGCCCATCGCGCCGCCGCGGAAATAGCTCATCGCGATCGAATCCGCTTCGTTCGCGATATCATCCAGTAAAGCCCCATATTTCGCTCGATAACTCATCCAATCTCCATTGTAGCGCGGGCCCGACCCGGTCGGGGCCAAGCTCAACCCACAAGCCACGGGCCTCAAAAGACCAGCCGACCGCGCGATTTGACACGCTTGCCCGCACTCCCTAGCATACAAGTTCGCCCCCATGAACGCTCACGCCAACACGGGAACCGTCCTCGACCGCATTATGGAAGCGCGCCGCGCAGAAGTGGATCACCGGAAGAGGGTGCTGCCGGAGACCGCGCTGAAGTATGGCGTGAAAGCCGCGCCACCGGTTCGCGATTTCGCGGGGGCGCTTTCCCGCGACGCGATCAATGTGCTTGGCGAGCTGAAGCCCGCATCGCCCTCGCGGGGCATTATCCGGGATCCGTTCCATGCCGCCGAACTTGGCAAATCGCTTGCGGCCGCGGGCGCGGCGGCGCTTTCCGTGCTGACCGAAGGCGAGTTTTTCGGAGGTTCGTTGAAGAATCTTCGCGACGCCCGGAAGGAAATCACACTTCCCGTCTTGCGCAAGGACTTTATCTTCGATCCCTGGCAAGTCTGGGAATCGCGTGCGAACGATGCCGACAGTTTTCTGCTGATTGTCGCTGCGCTCTCCGATGAGCAACTCCGCGATCTCATCGCACTGGGGCGCGAACTGGGCATGGAGCCGCTGGTAGAAGTGCACACGCGGGGGGAACTCGACCGTGCCCTGGCCGTGGGCGCGCGCATCATCGGCGTCAACAATCGCGACCTCAAAACGCTAACGGTGCGCTTGGAAACTTCTTATGAACTGATCGAGCAGATTCCTGAAGAGTGCCTCGCGGTGGCCGAATCCGGCTTGCGTTCGCACGACGATTTGAAGCAATTGCGCGCCGCGGGCTTTGACGCATTTCTGATTGGCGAGCACCTTATGCAGTCGCCTGATCCGGGGGCGGCATTGCGCTCCCTTCTCCTTCCGTCCGTTTCCGGGGGATAATTCCTCATGGTTCGCGTAAAAATCTGCGGCATTACGAATGTCGAGGACGCTTTGCTCGCGTGTGAGCGTGGCGCCGACGCCATCGGCCTGAATTTTTACGAGAAAAGCCCGCGGTGCTTATCTCCGTTCTCAGCGAGCAAAATCATCGGGAAGTTGCCGCCGTTCGTCGCACCCGTCGGGATTTTTGTGAATTGGCAGGCCGGGCCGGTTACAACACTGGCGAAAGCGCTGGGATTAGTCGCCGCGCAGTTGCATGGCGACGAGGATCCCAGGCTTGTTGGCGAAATTGCGAAGAAAATTTCCGTGATCAAGGCCTTGCACGTGGCGGAGGGAGGCGCGTTGCCTCCGTTTGCCAAATATCGAGGGGCCACGGCCTTCTTGCTCGACGCACCACACACCGGCCAATTTGGCGGCACGGGCAACACCGCAAATTGGAGCCTGGCGCACACCGCCGCCAAATCTCAACGCATCCTATTAGCGGGGGGCCTTACGCCGGAAAATGTGGCCCAGGCGATCCTTGCCGTTCGCCCCTACGCCGTGGATGTGACCAGCGGAGTCGAAGCGAAGCCCGGCAAAAAGGATCCCGCCAAGCTCCGCGCCTTTTTCGATGAAGTCGCCCGCGCAAATCAACAACTCTGCATGTAGCGTCAAAAATGCTGGAAGTGAAAAGCGCGAGGAAGCCAACTCGAAGTACAATAAAAGACTAGACCATGACCACCCAGCTGACCATACCAGCCGCGGTGCCCGGACGTTTCGGGCCCTATGGCGGCCGCTACGTTCCTGAAACGCTGATGGTGCCGCTCTATGAACTGGAGCGCGCCTACGAGCTTGCAAAAACTGATTCCGCGTTCCAGGCCGAATTTCAATCGCTGCTCAGGAATTTCGCGGGACGCCCCACGCCACTGCAGTTCGCCGCGCGGCTCACGGCCAAGCTCGGCGGTCCGCGCATCTATCTGAAGCGCGAAGACCTGCTCCACACGGGCGCACACAAAATCAACAACGCCATCGGCCAGGGTTTGCTGGCGGTGAAGATGGGCAAGCCACGCATCATTGCGGAAACCGGCGCGGGCCAGCATGGCGTTGCTTCGGCCACGGTCGGTGCGCATCTCGGCCTGAAGTGCACGGTTTACATGGGCACGGAAGACATGGCTCGCCAAGCACTCAACGTCGCGCGAATGCGCATGCTTGGCGCGGAAGTTATTGGCGTAGAGTCCGGCAGCAAGACCCTGAAAGATGCCATCAACGAAGCCATGCGCGATTGGGTCACCAATGTGCGGGATTCGCATTATCTGCTCGGCTCCGTGCTTGGTGCGCACCCTTACCCGACGATGGTCCGCGATTTTCAGGCGGTGATTGGCCGTGAGGCGCGCCAACAGATTTTGGCCGCCGAAAAACGCCTCCCCACTCATCTTTTTGCATGCGTGGGCGGTGGCTCCAATTCGATTGGATTGTTTTTTGAGTTTTTGAAAGATGCCGAAGTGAAAATGGTCGGCATCGAAGCCGGCGGCCGCGGCAACACCCTTGGCGAGCACGCCGCGCGCCTTGCCGCGCACCAGGGTTTCACCGGCGCGCGCCCCGGCGTCCTCCAAGGTACTTACACCTACGTTCTGCAGAATGAAGACGGCCAGATTGCCGGCACGCATTCCATTTCGGCCGGGCTCGACTATCCGGCCATCGGCCCGGAGCATGCCTGGCTCGCGGATCAGCATCGCGCTGAGTATGCCGCGGTTGACGATCAGGCGGCGCTCGATGCGGCGAAGATGCTCTCGCGCACGGAAGGCGTCATTCCTGCGCTCGAATCCGCGCACGCCCTTGCCGGCCTCATTCAGCGCTTGTCGCAATTCAAGTCCGGCGACCTGGTCATCCTCAACCTTTCCGGCCGCGGCGACAAGGATATGGACACCTATAAGCGGCTGCTCTAATTTGCCCACTCCAATGACCAGTCCCTCGCAAAACTCGACGCGTATCTCGAAGCGATTCTCCGAACTGCGCGCGGCCGGTGAACTGGGTATCGTTGCCTACATCACGGCGGGCGACCCGTCGCTCGATGCGACGCACAAATTCGTTCTCGCGCTGGCGGATGCCGGCGCCGATGTCATTGAGCTTGGCGTTCCATTCAGCGACCCGGTTGCCGACGGACCGACGATTCAGCGGGCCTCGGAGCGTGCGCTGAAGGCAGGTGCCTCGCTCGCCGGAGTCCTCGAACTGGTGCGCCGGATTCGCGAGACCTGCCAGGTGCCGCTGGTCCTCTTCAGCTACTACAATCCCATTCTGCAGATGGGACTAGAGAAATTCGCCGCTGCGGCATCTCAAGCCGGTGCCGACGGCGTGCTCGTCACTGATCTCACCCCCGAAGAGTCCGGGGATTATCGCCGCATTATCCATGCGCGGAATCTCGACACAGTTTTCCTTGCTGCGCCGACGTCCGACGACGAGCGGCTGCAAAAGATCTCGGCGTGCTCTTCCGGTTTTCTTTATTTGATTTCCCGTACGGGCGTAACCGGCGCGAAAGATTCGTTGCCCGACGATCTCCCAGGGCTGGTGCGCCGCATTCGCCGCTTTACGGTACTCCCCGTCGCTGTGGGCTTCGGTATTTCGCTGCCGGGACACGTTTCGGTTCTGGGGGGACTTGCCGATGCCGCGGTGGTCGGCTCTGCGCTGGTTTCCGAAATTGAAAAGGCCTCATCGGTCGAAGCAGCTTCGGCCGCGCTTCGCGAGCGCGTCAATCTGCTCAAAGAGGCGGGCCGGCACGGCCTGTCCCGGCGAGAGGCCACCATATGAGCATTTCCGACTGGCGCCAGCGCATGGATGAGATTGACAAAAAATTGGTAGAACTTCTCAATGAACGTTCACGGTGCGCCCTCGAAGTTGGGCGACTCAAACAAGCCGCGGGCATGCCGATTTATCAACCGGCGCGGGAAAACGAGGTGCTAGCCAACGCCGAAAGTAACAACCGCGGCCCGCTGACGAATGCGGCCATCCGCCGCCTCTTCGAACGCATCATTGACGAAGCGCGCTCGGCCGAACGCGTCGCCATGCACGGCGAAACGCCCAGCGAGAAAGATTCCAAGTGAATTTGTAGCGGCCGCTTTCTGAAGCGGGCGCTGTGTTCCGCGCAAAATATTTTGAGGAGTTGAGGACGAATCATGGTCATCGTAATGCAAGAAGGCGCGACAGAAGAGCAGATCCAGCACGTCATTGACCGCGTCGTCGCCAGCGGTTTCGACGTTCACCGTTCCACCGGCGCATCGCACACGGTTCTCGGCGCCGTCGGCGTGCACCGCGATTTCGACCATCGCGATTTCGAACTGCTGCAAGGTGTGCGCGAAGTGGTCCGCATCACGCAGCCTTTCAAGCTCGCCAGCCGCGCCTTCAAACCGCAAGGCACGGTGATCGATCTGGGGCGCGGCGTGAAAATCGGCGGCCCCGAAGTGGTCGTCGCCGCCGGCCCGTGCTCGGTCGAATCGCGCGAGCAGATTCTGGCCGTAGCCGAAGCGGTCGCCAAGGCCGGCGCGAAAATCATGCGAGCTGGCGCGTTCAAGCCGCGCACTTCGCCCTACGCGTTTCAAGGCATGGGAGAAAAAGGCTTGCAGTTGATGCGCGAGGCCGCCGACAAATACGGCCTTTTTGTCGTCAGTGAGGTGATGGACGCCTCGCAAATCTCGATGATGGGTACTTACGTGGATATTTTCCAAGTTGGCGCCCGCAACATGCAGAACTATTTTCTCCTGCGCGCCCTCGGCGAAGTGCAAAAGCCCGTGCTCCTGAAGCGCGGCATGTCCGCCACCATCGAAGAACTTTTGCTCAGCTCGGAATACATTCTGGCGGGCGGGAACTACAACGTCATTCTTTGCGAGCGCGGTATCCGCACGTTTGAGACGTATCTCCGCAACACCCTGGACATCGCGGCGATTCCTGTCATCCAGAAGCTTTCGCACCTTCCGATTTTTGCCGATCCATCCCATGGCACCGGGCGCCGCGACAAAGTCGGCGCCATGGCCCGCGCGGCGGTGGCCGCCGGTGCGGACGGCCTGCTCATCGAAGTCCACAACGACCCCGACCACGCTCTTTCCGACGGCGCGCAATCCCTGGAGCCCACGCAATTCGCGCAACTCATGAGCGAAATCCGCATCATCGCCCCCGCGGTGGGACGCCGCGTCGCGTAGCGATGCCCCATCTCATTCAACGCGCAGCCGTTCTCGGCACCGGCCTCATCGGCGGATCGTTCGCGAAGGCTCTTCGCAAATACACGCCGGACATGCACATCGCTGGATGGGACCGCGAAGAAGTAGCGCGACATCTGAAAAGTTCCGGCGTGGCGGACGCCACGTTTTCGGGCGCGATCGAGCCTGCAATTCGCGGCGCAGACCTGATTTACATGGCGCTACCCATCGGCGTGACCCTGGATATTCTTCCCGAAATCGCCCAAAATGCCGCGCCGCACGCGCTAGTTACGGACGCTTGCAGCACCAAGCTGCGCATCTGCACCGCCGCCGCGGAGCTTTTCGAAGAGGAAGAATCCACGCCAATTTTCCTGGGTGGCCATCCGATGGCGGGGCGCGAACTTTCGGGTTTCGGGCAATCGGACGCGGACCTGTTTCAAAAGGCCACTTATGCGCTCGTCGGGCCTGCGCAAGACGATCGCGACCCGCGCATTGTCGCGTTTACCAAGATTCTGGAGAAGCTTGGCGCGCGGCCCACATGGCTAGGCGCGCAACAGCACGATTATGCTGTCGGCCTCGCCTCGCATCTCCCGCAGCTCACCGCCGTTGCGCTTGGCTCGTTTCTCTACGATCGTCTGGACGAGAACGGTCTCCCGATCACCCTCGCTGGGCCTGGATTGCGCGACACGCTGCGCCTCGCTGGCAGTTCCTATGCCACCTGGCGCGACATCGTACTCACCAATCGCGAAGTGCTTTCCGCCGCGCTCGATCTATTCGCCCGCCGCCTCGACGATCTTCGCGAACGCCTCGGCTCCCGTGAACTCGAAGCCGACTTCGACGCCGCGAACGAACTCTACAAACTCCTCCGCTCTCTGTAGCACAGGCTGAAGCCTGTGCTACTACCGATTCCACATGCCTCACTTCGACGCAGCCGCCTCTTCCTTCACATACGCCGGGCTAAGCGTCCCTTTTTTCTTCGCTATCTCAATCAGCGTGGGGTAGAACTGCACAAACGTCGTATCCACCGCAGTATGCTGTGCGTGACACGAATAGCAATCCCGGTCCGTCGGAATCATCTTAGCCGTGGCTGTGTTGTCGAAGCCGAAGAAAGCCCACTTTCCGGGGAACCTGCTCGCATCCTTCACATGGACCTCGCGACCCATGAGCTGGGTCCCCTGGTAATGGCCGGCCTTGTTTATAGCTGATTTGCTCTCCGCCCCACGCACTTCCAACACCAGCATGGTTTTGTCCGGCCAGGTGCCGTTGGCCAGGAAATATTTGTAGGCCTCTGGATTCACGAACACGTTATCGAACATGGAGTGATCCATCCCGGCCCCCGGGCCGTAGCTCATGTCAATTCCACTGCTCAGATACACCCATTCGCGGTAATCCCCAGGGAACTTCAATTGCCCGTCCGCCGTATATTCAGGCAGGTTCGCGGCCACGGGATTCGCGTGGTTTGCGCGCGGATTCGCTACTCCCAGGATCAACAGCGCCATCGAGATGCCCAACAAGACGCCAATTCGTTTCATTGCCTTTCCTCCGTCGGTAATTCGCCCACCCGCGCACCAAACTAACCAATCTTCCCGAACCGCGTCTAGAACAAAAGCAACATATTTCCGCGCCGGGAAACCCCATGTCTGAAACTCAACTTATTCCAGCCGGCGAAGCCCGACTTCAGGGTGGCCAATTCTTCGGGGCCGTTCGCCATCGGCTGGAGCATTCCGGCGCGGTCTTCAGCGATCTGCATCATCCCGTGCCCCGCAAGTTGCCCATGCACTCGCACGAGTTGCCGTTTTTCGGCTTGCTGCTCAGCGGCTTCTACGGCGAACGCTATGGCAGACAGCAGAGGCAGTTTTCACCTATGTCGCTGATGTTTCGGCCTGCGGGGATTCCACATCAGGACGAAATCGCTCCCGGCGGCTTGCGTTTTTTTCACATCGAATTGCGGCCCGGTTGGAAGGCGCGGCTTGCGGAGTGTTCTGGAAAGCTGGACCAGGGATGCGAGGATTCGCGCGGCGGCCCGCTGTTTTGGCTGGCGATGCAGCTCTTTCGCGAAACTTTTGCGGTCGAGCAGGCCGACCCGCTGTGCGTGGAAAGCCTGCTGGCCGAAGTAACGGGCCTCGCGGCGCGGCTTCCTTTGCAGGAGAAGAAACACGCTCCGTTGTGGCTCGCCCGCGTGGTGGACAAACTGCACGCCGAATGTTGCGCGCGCCTGACGCTCGACGATCTGAGCGCCGCCGCCGGTGTGCACCCCGTCCACCTCTCCCGCGTTTTCCGCAGCTTCCAGCGCGAAGGAATTGGTGAATACACGCGCCGACTGCGCGTCCGTGCTTCCTGCCGTTACCTGCTAGATAGGGAATTGCCGCTCGCCGAAATTAGCCAGCTCACCGGCTTCGCGGACCAAAGCCACTTCACCCGCGAGTTTCGCCGCGTCACCGGCTTGACACCCCACGCCTTCCGCTCGCAACTCATTCCTCTCTGTTGATCGATCGTCTCGCGCGTTCTTTCGCACCGGCGCACTCCCGCGTCCGCGGCACTTGGAGTACACTTCTTCTCGAGCAAAAGAGCGAAACTACTCGATGGACAAACGCATAGCTTCCGCTGACGCTGCCATTGCCAATTTGCGAGATGGCATGACCGTTTTGATGGGAGGGTTCGGCTTGTGCGGGATCCCCGAAAACCTGATTGCCGCCGTGCGCAGAAAAGGTACCAAGGACCTCACCGTGGTTAGCAACAATGCCGGGGTGGACGATTTCGGCATCGGCTTGCTGCTGCAAAATCGCCAGGTGAAGAAAATGGTTTCCACTTACGTGGGAGAGAACAAACTATTTGAGCAGCTCGTGCTGAGCGGCGAATTGCAGGTGGAGCTGAATCCTCAAGGCACCCTTGCCGAGCGCCTGCGAGCGGGCGGCGCTGGCATTCCTGCGTTTTACACGCCCACCGGTTATGGCACCATGGTCGCCGACGGCAAAGAAACGCGCGAGTTTGACGGCCGCCACTTTGTTTTGGAGCGCGCCCTGCGCGGCGATTTCGCTTTCATCAAGGCCTGGAAGGGCGATCGCTGGGGCAATCTCGTCTTCCGCAAAACCGCTCGCAACTTCAATCCCGTGATGGCCACCGCCGCGGATTACGTCATCGCCGAAGTCGAGCAACTGGTGGAGCCGGGTGACTTGCAGCCAGATCAAGTTCACACGCCGGGCATCTACGTCAACGCCATCTTCCAGGGTGCCAATTATTTGAAACGCATCGAAAAGCGCACCGTGCGGAAGCAATTCCCATGAGATTCGCAATATACGTTGTGATTGCCGGCATCCCCTGCATTGTGCTCTATGAATTCGTTTCAGGGAGGCTCTTCACTCGTGGACTTGTCGGAGGAACACGGCGCACGGATGATCCTCACCGCTATTGGACTTACATGGTGTGGCAGGTTTTGGTGTGGATGATTGCCGTCTGGTTCGCCACGACACCGTATTTTGCGCAGTTGCGAGAATGAACAAAATAGCGAGGATTGCAAGCCAACTCTGCCCATGAACTTCTCATTCCTAATTTCGAGCCACCTATGCCCCTAACTGACGACCAAAAACGCGAACGCATTACACGCCGTATCGCCAAGGAGCTCCGAGACGGCTATTACGTCAATCTTGGCATTGGCATGCCCACGCTGGTCGCCAACTACGTGCCTGCCGGAATGGAAGTCGTCCTGCAATCCGAAAACGGGATGCTCGGCGTCGGCCCGTATCCGCTCGAAGCCGAAGTCGATCCCGACCTCATCAACGCCGGCAAGGAAACCGTCACCGAACTTCCCGGCAGTTGCTATTTTTCTTCCGCCGATTCCTTTGCCATGATTCGCGGCGCTCACGTGGACCTTACCGTCCTTGGGGCGCTGCAGGTGGATGAAAAGGGAACGCTCGCCAACTGGGCCATCCCCGGAAAAATGTTGAAGGGCATGGGCGGCGCGATGGACCTCGTCGCTGGCGCGAGGCGCGTTTTCATCGCGATGGAGCACGCCACGCGCGACAACAAGCCAAAAATCCTGAAAAAGTGCACTCTGCCGTTGACCGGCGTCGAAGTGGTCGATCACATCGTTACCGAACTCGCGTTCATCGACGTCACCCCGCAAGGCCTGGTGCTTCGCGAACTCGCGCCTAACGCTACGCTCGAGCAGGTGCAATCGCTGACCGAACCGAAGCTTCATTTGCCGGCGAATGGACCCGCAATCATGCCAGTGTAGAAATCTGTGAGAACCGTGAAATCCACGGCGATTCGCAAGAAGTCTGCTGCCCCCGGGCCGAAGCTTTTGCCTGTCTCGGAAGAGACGCGCCGTTGGTCGGCCATGCTCGAATCTGAATTGCTCTCCTGGCCCGGTGTGCTCGTCAAGCGCATGTTCGGACTTCGGGCCCTTTATCGCGGAAAAAGGATCTTCGCCGCCCTCCCCAACTCCCGGGGATTCGGTCCCGCCGCCCCCATCCTTCTGAAATTTGATCCCATGCCGCCCAGCGTCATGAAGCGAGCCGAAAGCGACATCCGGATCCGCACCAATTCGCCGGGCAAGGGATGGCTCTCGTTCACTTTGACTTCCGATACGGATTTGCACGACGCGCTCGAATGGCTCAGCCTAGCCTACGAATCCCCGAAACGGGGAAAAGCCAGCTGAAGCTTAGTCTGATGGCGGCATAATTTTCCGGAAACTCCACTTGCAACTCTTCGCCGAATTTTGATTCGCGTGCGGTATTCTGAAGTGGATACAGGACAGCAAAATCATGGATCCCAACTCGATAGTCATCGTCAGCCTGCATTCTCCACGCGAGAAAATCTGGGGCATTCTGCTCGAGATCAATCCGAGCGGCGTCACCATGCGCGGCGTCGATCTGAACTCCTTCGACCATTTCGTCAGCCAGATCAACCAGCTGGACGCCGAGCGCGTCGGCCTGCCCACGATCTTTTTTCCCATGACGCGAGTGGAACGCATTTCGCTCGACGAACCAGCCGGCTCCATCCCCTCGATGGCCGAAATTTTTCAGCGCAAGATCGGCCGCTCCATCATGGATTACCTCGCGCAGTTCGCCTGAACTGCGTTATCCTCTTGACCAATGAAAGCGCGGATCTGGACGGTACCCAATCAAATCACGTTTTTGCGGCTCGGCTTCCTGCCGTTCTTCCTGATCCTGATTCTGTATGAAAAGTATCAGTGGGCGCTGCTGGTGTTGTTTGTAAGCGGGGCATCGGACGCGCTGGACGGCCTGCTGGCCCGCAGCCTGGACCAGAAGTCCGCCCTGGGCGCCTATCTGGATCCCATCGCGGACAAGCTGCTGCTCAGCTCATCGTTCGTCGTGCTGGCGATGGAAAAGCAAATCGGCTGGTGGGTGACCATTCTGGTGATCAGCCGCGATGTTCTGCTGCTCGTCGTGGCCGCTGTCATCCTGATTATTCAAGGCTACCGCCCGTTCCCGCCAAGTCTTCTCGGCAAGGCCACAACGTTCTTCGAAATTACCCTGGTTTTCTTCACGGTTTATGGCGCTGCATATCCCAACGAGCGCGTGAGTGTTCTGCTGCACTACCTGGCCTACACGGTCAGCGCATTCGTCATCATCTCGGGCTTCCACTACGCAGTGACCGTCGCGCGCCGCCTGCACCACTCAGCCTGATACTTATCGGTGTATGAAAAAATCCGGCAAGTTGCCGGATTTTCCTATTTGGTTCCTACATGTGACTCAGCCGGGAATTGGATCGCGATAATGCAGCACCATGAACACGATGCTCGCCAGAATTACGGCGCCCGCAAGCCAACCCAGCGCGTAGGCACGCGTTGTTTCCGGCCCATTTAGTGGCCGACGATCGGCGAAGACTTTGCCCAAAAGGAACCCAGCAGCCAGTCCGCCGGCGTGCGCCCAATTGTCCGTATGCATTCCCGTGAACAGCAGGCCCATCACGAAAATTGTGACTACCCAGGAGATCAGCCGCGAGCGCAGCTCCCGCATGTAGGCGCCGCCTCGTCGTGTGGTAATGGCAATCATCAGCCCGACCAATCCCAGGATCGCACCGCTTGCCCCGAGAGAGAGATGTCCAGCCAGGCTGCTGACCATGAAACTCGCCACTCCCATCACTACGTACAGGAAGAGATACCGAGCGGACCCGTAGACTTCTTCGACAATCGGGCCTAGATCCAGGAACACCATCATGTTAAATCCGATGTGGATCAACCCGCCGTGCAAGAACATCGCGGTGACCAGCCGGTACCACTCGTGGCCCTGATAAATACTCGGCCCAAAGCACGCTCCCAGCCGATACAGCGTCTCTCCGTTCATGCCCAAGAGGATGCTGAATCCCTTAAACTGCTCCGCCTGGATCGTACCCATCAACTCTGCGGCAAAGAACACAATGTTCAGGATCAGAATCGCCACGGTTACCGGCGCATGCCCGCCGAAAAATTCGGCCAACCCTTTGCTCCAGGCTGCCAACCCAAACCTCAGGTTCGTGCCGCACTCATGGCATCGCGTGGCATGTATGCCGACCAACGCGCCGCACGCTGGACATAATTGCGGTTTTCTTTCGCCGCCGCCAAACATCCCGCCGAACATCTCCTTCCAGCGGTCCACCCGGTATTGCCAACGATACGGAAGGGCCAACACTCCTCCTTGCATGCACTTTTGCGCGTTCCTATAATACCGGAATCTCGTCCCGCGTTCCGGGAAGCGGGGAAAAGGGGCTGCCATGGACAAGTTCGAAGAAATTGGCAAGCGTTTGGAGGAAGAGTTGGCTCGCCTGCGTAAGTTTGTGGACGAAGAAGTGGCCCCCGCCACCGAGAAGCGCACCGCCCAGGTGCTCCGCGAAGCTTCCGAAAAACTTTCCGAAGCCGCCCGAAAACTGGAGGCGAGGGTTGCGGCCCGGGGTTCGCAAGCCTCGACCGACGCCAAATCGTGAAGCCCGCCCGACTCCGCCCCTTAGCCCTGCTCTCTATTTCGACACTGCTTCTGCTGGGGTGCGCCGCAAAACGCCCCATTGCCGATAGGCAGCCTGCACCGGCTCCGCCTGCCACCGCTCCCCCGGAAGCTGTCGACAGCGCCAAGCGGGACACTTCGGTTCCGCCCAGCCCTTCGTCTTCACCGGCACCTGCGCATCCAAAACACGCGAAGACTCCTCCGGCCCCCGCGCCTGTTGGTTACACCGAAGAAGGCAATGCCTCGTGGTATGGCAATCCCTTTCACGGCCGTCGCTCATCGAACGGGGAAGTCTACGACATGAACAAATTGACGGCCGCGCATCGCACCCTGCCTTTCGAAACAATGGTGCGGGTTACGAATCTCAACAACGGCAAGAGCACCACGGTGCGCATCACGGACCGCGGGCCTTTCGTGGACAACCGCATCATTGACCTCTCGCAGGCCGCCGCACGCGAAATCGAATCCATCGGCCCCGGCGTCGTTCCGGTGCGCATCGAGGTTCTTGGGAATGTTGACGTCACGGCCGGCTTCTTTACGGTGCAGGTCGGCGCGTTCCACGACCTCGGCAACGCCAATCGACTGCGCGACCGCCTGAGCGTCAGCTATTCTCCAATCTTTATTCAGCATTATGATTCTCCGGATGGCGCGTTCTATCGCGTGCGCGTTGGCAGGATTTCCGGGGAGCAGGCCGCCCAGGAATTCGGCGAAAAGCTCCGCAACACCGAAGGGTTTTCGCCGATGGTGATCCGGCTCGACGAAAATGTCCCTTCAGGAGTGAAGTAAATGGATCCGAACTGCCTGTTCTGCAAAATCGGCGCGAAGCAAATTCCCGCAAAGCTGGTCTATGAAGACGACGAAGTGTTCGCCTTCGAAGACATTAGTCCGCAGGCGCCCACGCACATTCTCATCTGCCCCAGAAAACATTTTGCCGCGTTACAAGATGCCGAGCCCGGCGACCAGGCGTTACTCGGGAAAATGCAGTTGCTTGCCGCCAAGCTGGCCACCGAACTGAAATTGCTCTCCGGTTACCGCACTGTCTTCAATAACGGTGCCGGCGCCGGTCAATCCGTCTTCCATTTGCACCTGCATCTCCTCGGCGGCCGCAATTTCCGCTGGCCTCCGGGCTAGCGTAGTGGCCGACCTTCAGGTCGGCCAGAACTCGCGCAGTTGCAGCGGTCCCTACCCATTGAGCGCACCTTTTGTTTTTCCTGCGTTCGTGCCGCACAATAAATACGTAATCTCAAAAGGAGCCAGAATGATCCGCCAGCAGACGGTTCGCAGCCTGATTTTCTCGGGCATCGCCGCACTCGCCTCCCTTTCCGGGGCCTGCACCAATTACGCGCAACAATCCCAAACCGCATCGAACCCCGGCGAACTCACTGTGGACCGCATTTTCCGTGCTCCTTCGCTCGCCGGTCATCTGAACCCTGGCCTTACGTGGATGCCAGACGGCAAACGCCTGAGCTATGTCCAAACAACTGGCACAGGCAAAGACGCCCGCCGCGAACTGTGGGTCGTGGACGCGGCCACTGGCCAGCGCTCCGCTCTCGTACCAGCCGATAAATGGGACGCGGCGCTCACCAATCCAGCGGCTGCCAACACGCAAGCCACTGGCCTCGGGCGCCATGCTCCGCCGCTGTATCAGTGGGCTCCCTCCGGCGAAGCGATTCTCTTTCAGGGCGCGAATTCTCTCGCCTGGTACGATTTGAAATCCCAGTCCAGCCGAGTGCTTGTCTCAGGAACGAAAGAGCTTGCCGACCCGAAAATCTCTCCCGACGGCAAATTCGTCAGCTTCATTCGCGATCACAATCTGTGGGCCGTAAGCACGGCCGACGGCAAGGAGCGCGCCCTCACGAAAGGCGGCACGGAAGATGTCCGCAAGGGAGAGCTCGATTGGGTTTATCCCGAAGAACTCGACATTGCGACGGCCTACTGGTGGTCGCCCGATTCTTCTTCCGTCGCCTATCTCGAAATGGACCAGCGAAAAGTTTCACAATTCTCGTTGCTGAATTTCGAGTCCTACACCGGCGAAGCTGAACTGGAGCGCTATCCTGTTCCCAGCGGGGCAAATCCCATCGTGCACGTCTATGTCGTTTCCGTTGCGGGAGGAACGCCGCGACGCATGGATACCGGTCCGGAGGCGGACATCTACCTTCCCCGCGTGAATTGGGTGCCGGATTCAAAGCGCCTCGCCATTCAGCGGCTCAACCGCGAGCAAAATAATCTCGAACTGTTGCTAGCGGACGCCTCGAATGGAAAAACTTCCGTCATCCTCACCGAAAAAGATCCCAACTGGATCAATGTGAGCGACGACCTTCACTTCCTGAAAGATTCGAACCGCTTTGTTTGGTCGAGCGAACGTACCGGTTACCGCCATCTTTACCTGTACGATCTCAGCGGGAAACAATTAGCGCAGCTGACAAAAGGCGACTGGGAAGTCGCGCAAGTGGATGCCGTGGATGAGGCGAAGGGACTGGTTTATTTCACCGCCACGGAAAAATCCCCCATCGAGCGCCAGCTTTATCGCGTGTCCCTCAGCGGCTCGGGCTTTACGCGAATCACCAAGGAAGACGGCACCCACAGCATTCGTTTTGCCCCGACCGCGGCTTCCTTCGTGGACACGTACTCGAACACCATGGTTGCTCCGCGCCGCGACACCTACGCCGCCGATGGTTCAAAATTAACGACACTCGAAGAAGGCAAAGTGCCCGAGCTTGCCGAGTATCATCTTTCGCCCGTCGAATTCTTCACCATCAAGTCGCACGATGGCGTGACCCTTAATTGCTCGATGATCAAGCCGCCCAATTTCGATCCCTCGAAAAAATATCCGGTGATTACGTTCACCTACGGCGGCCCGCACGCCCAGGTGGTTTTAAATGCGTGGTCGCGCTCGGCGACTTTCCTGTGGCACCAGATGATGGCGCAGAAAGGCTATATTATTTTTTCGCTTGATAATCGCGGCTCCGCCGGACGCGGCCACGTCTTCGAAGCGCCGGTGCATCTCCATCTCGGCGCACAGGAACTTGCCGATCAGCGGGACGGCGCGGCCTGGCTGCGCGAACAGCCCTTCGTGGATCCGAACCGACTAGGCATCTGGGGCTGGAGTTACGGCGGGCACATGACCCTGCACGCCATGTTTGAAGCGGGAGATATCTACAAAGTGGGCTTTGCCGGCGGGCCGGTCACGGACTGGCACTTTTACGACACAATTTACACCGAGCGCTACATGGGCCTGCTTCCGAAGAACGAGCAAAACTACAAGGATTCTTCACCGATCAAGAACGCGGGCAATCTTAAGGGAAAGCTGCTCATCGCTCACGGCACCGGAGACGACAACGTTCACTATTCCAACACTCTTTCGCTGATCAACGATTTGATCGGTGACGGAAAATACGTCGAGGTCATGGCCTTTCCGGGCCGTGGCCACGGCGTCAGCGATCCGCCTGCCCAGCGCCTTCTCTGGGAACGCGTAACCAAATTCTTCACCGACAATTTGTAGCGTCCACCTTCAGGTGGACTCGCTTGGTTTGTAATGTCCGCAGCGGCCGAAAGGTCGAGATTATTTTGTGTCCAGGTCCACGTCTTTCACCGGCAGATCCCAGTGCGCATCCAGAATCTCAAACCGCCGCTGTTCTTCCTTCTTGTAAGTCTCCTGGTCCGGATACATCTGTTTGATCAGCGCCCCTGAATCGAAATTGTCGTGCGCCACCGCCGCATTCTTATAAACAATTGTCACCCGGTAATCCCAACGCCCATCTTCCGTAGTGTGATAGACCGGCGTCACAACGGAGACACGCAACATCCGCCCCAGCTCCACTTCTTTCTTCAATACGGGATAATGATTCTTGCGAAAAAGCGTTATGAACTCATCCGCGTGGCCCCATTTCGCCTTGTAGTAGTACTCCACGACGAACGGCTTTTCCGTTGCCGATACGCCCTGTGCCTGGATTCGGTGCTGAAATCCAATCGCAGCAATGGCCCCAGCGACAATCACCCCGAACAGCAAAGCATTGTGAAAGCGAAAATGAAATCGCCCACTCATAATTCCTCCAGTCTTAACTCGCGAATTGTAACGTGTTTCTGCCGAAATGAAACTCCGCGGAGCGCGACAGACCCATCTTAATAAGCGGCGCGAACCAGGCGGTCTCGAATCGCTGCCCATTCGGGCGCGTCCGGGGGAAGCTCCACCGCGATCCAATCGAATTCCTGCCGGTCAAATTCGTGCAATGCGCTGTATAGCTCCGCCGCATACTCTTCCGGATTTTCCGGCATCCGCTGCTTGGCGGCGGCTGCCGCGTTATAGTCCTGCCAAAGATACGCGCCCTTGCCCTCCCGCGGCAGATGCCCACGGTTGACCAGCACGATCCGCGTCTTCGGACTGTAATGCTTGCGATGCTGGCCGGGAGAGCGATGCGCCTCGCCCTCGCTCGCGGTCGCAGCAACCGCGTTGCCAACATGGGCCATCCCTGGCCGCAATACCTCCAGCCCTTCCCGGGTAACCGCGATCACTGTGGACTCAAGCCCCACCTCGCACGGGCCGCCATCCAGCAGGAAGGGCGTCTCCGCGCCAAACGCCTCGCGCACATGCTCAGCTGTCGTCGGCGAAAGCTGCGTGAAACGATTCGCGCTGGGCGCGGCAATCGGCAAGCCCACGGCGCGGAGGAGTTCCAACGCCACCGGATGCCGCGGGATTCGCAATCCAACGGTGGGCAATTCCGCGGTTACTTCGTCCGGCACGGTGGCCTTCTTCGGCACCACGATGGTCAGCGGGCCGGGCCAGTATTCTCGCGCCAGTCGCTCCGCCTCCGGCAGCCACTCCGCCGCAAGCTCTTTGGCTTGCTCGACGCTGGCTACATGCACGATTAGTGGGCTCGTAGCGGGCCGTCCCTTGAGGGCATAGATTTTGCGAATCGCGCTCGTGTCGAGTGCATTGGCGCCCAGTCCGTAGACCGTTTCAGTCGGGAACACTACCAACCCGCCCTCGCGAAGGATGCGCGCTGCCCGCTCAATTTCGTTTCTGTTCGCCATGCGCTACACTAAATTGTCGCAGATTCCACGCTGAAAGTTGGGCAATCCCTCCCGTTTTGTCCGTCCTGCCCGCGCCTTAACCGAGTGGACAAACTCCCTTCGCCTGACTCTCCTGATTTCCGGCTAAATGGCGCAAGCTAATAGGTGTAACCGCCAGGGAAAAAAGCGGTGGAATAAATCGGTGTGGGCGTTGCTGCGAAAGGGAGGTCATGTTGAATCTGCGTTTAGGTTGGCTCCTGCTAGTGTTCCTCCTATCGCCCGCATTGCTCTCCGCGCAAGTCAGGGCGGGCTCAAAAAGAGACAAGGTCATCACGGCAGAAATGGAAGTGGAAGCGGAAGAGCTTGTGGCGCTGGAAAAAGAAACTGCACGCGCCATGGCGTTGAACAATTCCAGCTTCTTTCAGCGCGTCTACTCGGACGATTTCACCGGGACAGCTCCAACAGGAGAATTCCAGACTCGGAATACCCTTGTTGCCTCCATCCAGAATTCCAATATCAAATATTCAAGCTTCATTGCGTCCGACATTCATGTTCGCATCTACGGACCAACCGCGGTGGTCACGTGTACTTGGAGCACTCGCGGCGTGCAAAACGGCCATGATTTGGCGCGGCAGTATCGGGTAATCCATGTCTATTTGAACAACGAGGTTAGCGGCTGGAAAGTCGTAGCCAGCCAGCAAACCATCCTGCCGAGCTAGTTCGAAGGCATTGGGGCCCTCCATGCGCGGGCACATCCCTCTTCTCGCATGGTAATTGGTCACAGCCGCACTCGCGCCGGGTTGGTGAGGAAGTCTTCACCGACACAACCTCGTAGACAGTTCAAGCCTTAGCAGGAGTTGTGGCAGGAACGCTGGGGGACTGTCTATTATCCATTGCCGGTTTCAGGAAGCGGAAAATCGTCGCATTTGCCAGAATGGTAATCAGCGAAGCCGCCAGCGTTGCATGATAAAGGTTCGGTGAGATTAATCCGGCCTTCATGGAAACCTGCGCCAGGATAAACGAGAACTCGCCAATTTGCGTCAACCCCAGGCCTACGCGAAACGCAGTCCGGAAGCGATAGCGGAAAAGCCAAACAACACCCGTCCACACAACAAATTTTCCGATGAGTACCAGTCCAACCAGGAGTAGAATCAGCGGCCAGCTTACTCGCCAAGTGCTTGGGTCCATTAGCATCCCCACCGACACAAAGAAAAACGCCACGAAGATGTCGCGCAAAGATTGTGTCTGGTGCGCCAGTTTGTGCGTGAACGCCGAATTTCCCAGGAACAGTCCGGCGAGGAAAGCTCCCAACGCCAGCGAAAGCCCCACGGCTTCCGTCAAGGCGGCGATCCCGAGGCAGATGGTCAGCGCCAGCAGCAACGAGATTTCGTCGTTGCAGATTCTCTCCACGCGCGCCAGCAAGGGAGGAAACAGCTTCCACGCCGCCACCGCGATCGGCACCAGCAGGAGGATCGCTTTGCCGACCTTCCACGCCGCCGCTCCCAACGTAACTCCGTCACTGGGTGAAAAGCTCGGAAGCACCACCGTCAGCACGACCACGGCTAAATCCTCCACCAGCGAAAGCGTCACCATCAGGCGCCCGTGCTCCGCCGCCATCTCTCCGCGGTCCATCAGCAAGCGCAGCAGCACCATCGTGCTGGCTACTGAAATAATGCAACCGACCGCGACCCCCTGTATCAGCGGCCAGCCGAGCAATGCGCCCACCGCCGTGCCAAGCCCGACGCACAGCAAAATGCCCAGCGGCGCGCCGCCCAGCGCCACCCACTTCACCTTCAATAGTTCGGGCACGGAAAATTCAATGCCGACGGAAAACATCAGCAGCACCACGCCGATTTCCGCCATCGTTTCGAAATTCTGCACGTCGTGAACGCGCGGCCCCGGCGTCAGCGGACTCAGCAGCAATCCGGCAAGCACATAACCGAGCAGAATCGGTTGCCGCAGCCGCCACGCCAGGAACCCGCACACCAGCGCCGCCGCAAACACCATCGCAATGTCTCGAAAAACATAGGAGTGTTCGAGCAAACGGCGTTCTCCTCGCCAGCCAAGTGTGGGAAGGAAGTGTAACACCGGCTCTTGGACCCGCAAGAGAGTGCTGAAAAGTTAGTATTGCTGCAGGGGAATGAAGAGTTGCACTTGAGCAAGTCTCCATTATGCCAGCTCAGGATGGAATCTGATCGAGACCGTTAGGAGACTATCCAGAATGCTAGGGTGCGACGATATCTTTCAGGTGGGCCTTCTCCTGCACGGCGGCGAGGCTTGCTGCGTCCCAGCCTCCGCCCAGCGCTTTGACGAGGAGAACGGCTGTTACCAGGCGTTGGCCGTGAATGATGGCGGCTTCCTGCTGGTTGCTCAGCAAATTTTGCTGCGCGCTCACCACGTCCAGATAATTTACGAGGCCGCCCACATACCGCGACGTCGCGACGTCCACTTGTCGGCGGGCGGCGTCAACCGCTTCCTCCTGCGATTTCTGAGCGGTATAGAGCACTTCCAGGCCCGTAATGTTGTCCTGCACTTCCTGGAACGCGCCCAGAACCGTACCGCGATAGCTCGCCACCGCGGCGTCGTATCCCGCCTGCGAGAATTGCACCTGCGCCCGCCTCGCCCCGCCTGTGAAAATACTCTGCGCCAGATTCGTGCCAACCGCCCATACGCCGCTCTCGGCGTTGAAGAGCTGGGAAATCTTTGCGGCGTTCCACCCGCCCTGGCCGTAGAGTTGCAGCGACGGATAGTACGCAGCTTTAGCGATTCCGATTTGGGCGTTGGCCACCGCCATCTCCCGTTCGGCTTCCCCGATGTCCGGCCGCCGCTCCAGAAGATCTGACGGCAACGAAGTATCCAGATTCGGAGGCTCCGCGGTAAGCTCGCGCACCGCCAGATGGAAATCCGGCGCGGGACGCCCTGTCAAAACTGCAATCGCATCCTCAAACTGCTTACGTTGCTGTCGAAGCAGTGTGGCTTGTGTGCGCGTGCTATTCAGCAGTGTTTCTTCCTGCGCTACGTCGAGGCCAGATGCTACTCCGCCCTTGTGCCGCGAGTTGACCAGATCCAGCCCTTTTTGCAGAGCGTCGACGGTGCGCTGCAGCACCCCTATCTCGGTGTCCAGTTGACGGAGGCTGAAATAATCGGCCGCAAGCTCAGCTGTCAGAATTAAGCGCACATTTTCGAGATCGGCCGCATTTGCCTGCAACGAGGCTTGTGCTGCTTCAATCGTCCGCCGCCGCTGTCCCACCAGGTCCACTTCATAGCTGACGGTGAAGGGAATCTCCCAACTGTTCTGCGTAATCGGGCCGGTGAGAGGGAAAGACGATCCCGTCGCCCGATCGCCCGAATAACGCTGGCGGTACGCAGTTGGCGCCACGCCTAGAGTAGGAAAAAGCGTGGCATTCTGCACGGCGGCCGAAGCCCGCGCCTGCTGGTAATGCGCCACGGAAACTTTCAGGGTTTGGTTTGCGGCTAGCAGATCCGTTTCAAGGGCGTTCAACTCATCGTCGCGGAACACCGTCCACCACGCCGTTTTTGGCACCGCGTCTTTCGGCGTGGCTTCACGGAAAGGCTCTTCCACATCCCATTTCGCAGGGACCGGCGCCGCCGGCTTCTTGTAATTTGGTCCGACCGTGCAGCCCGCAATCCATCCGACCAGGGCCAGCGCCCCTACGCTGCACGCGCTTTTCTTTGTAGTTTTTTTCTCCACCGGCATCAGGGCTTTTTCCCCGTGGCAGCCGGAGCAGTCGGCGGTTTTGGCGTTTCCTTTGGCGCCGCGGCGGGAGCCGCCGTAATCGGATTCGGGACTTCCTTCACGCGCACTTCTTGCCCCTCATTCAAGGAGTCCGGCGGATTCAGCACGATCCAGTCCCCGGCCTTCAGCCCGTTCATCACTTCCAGCGTGACACCATAATCGCGGCCGATGGTCAGCGTCTGCAGCCGCGCCTTGTGGTTCGAATCCACCACCACCGCCCGCAATCCTTCGGCGCGGAAGAGCAGGGAATTGATGGGCACCTGCAGGCGGTCGCCTTTCACTGTCACTTCCAGATGCACTTGCGCGTATCCCCCCGGAAGCAATAGCCCAGACGCATTCGGCACGTCCACTTCCGTCAACAAAGTGCGCGTCGAAAGATCGATGGCATTCGATGTACGCACGACTTTGCCGCGGAATTTCTGGCCCGGATATTGCGTCAGTTCGAGGTATGCGCCGATGCCCGGATGAATGGACGGTGCAAAAGGCTCCGGCACATTCACATAAACGCGGATCGGATCCGTCTGCGCCAGATAAAACAGTTGCTGCGACGTTCCGCCGTTTCCGGCGTTGATCAACGTTCCGATGTCGATATTGCGTTGCGTCAGCACGCCGCTGAACGGCGCATAAATATGCTTGAACGATTCCAGTTCTTCCAGGCGCCGCACGTTGGCTTCCGCCGACTCCACGATCGCCCGCTTGGCGGCTTGATCTCCCAAGGCATTATCCACTTCCTGCTTCGTAACGCCGTCGGTCTTCAAAAGCTCCGTATACCGCGTCGCGGTGATGTCGGAGAGCTGGACGTTCGCTTTGGCGGTGTTCAAGTCCGCTCGCGACTGACCCAACTGCTGGTCCACTTCCGGCGTATCAATATCCACCAGCAATTCGCCCTTATTCACGCGGCTGCCGATGTCGTGATACCACTTTCTCAGGTAGCCGTTGGTGCGCGCATAAATCGGAGACTCCACGTACGCCTGCAATGTCCCGGGCAGCACCAGATTCTCGTCACCAGCCTCCACGCTTGGATGGATGACCGCAACCGTGGGGATTGCCGCGGCTTCCGTTTCCTTCGCAAGGGCCTGGTATTGCGCGCGACGCTGGAACAGCAACAAGCCGCCAACCACGATTAATACCGCCACCGCGACGAAGAACACCGTGAACAGAGGACTTCTCCTCCGCCCCGTTCCACTGCTCCTACTGTTTTCCAAACCTTCGGTTGTCATCCCATCGCTCCAAATTCAGTTTCACAATCTCTCAAGATACCGCGGGTTCCGCCCCGGTCGTCCGGTGCCTGCGCCGCTCCAGCCATCCGTGAATGATCGAAAACACGCACGGCACGAAGAACAATGTCGCCACGGTCGCAAACAGCAATCCGCCGATTACCGCGCGCCCCAGCGGCGCGTTCTGTTCGCCGCCTTCGCCCAGCCCGATCGCCATCGGCACCATGCCGATCATCATCGCCAGCGCCGTCATGATCACGGGACGTATGCGCACGAAGCCGGCTTCCAACGCGGCTTCGCGGGGGGCCTTCCCCTCAATCATCTGCTCTCTTGCGAAAGAAATCATCAAAATGCTGTTGGCGGTTGCCACCCCCATGCACATGATGGCCCCGGTCAGCGATGGCACGTTCAGCGTGGTGTGTGTGATCAAGAGCATCCAACAGATGCCTGCCAGCGCGCCCGGCAACGCTGTGATGATGATGAAGGGATCCAGCCAAGACTGAAAATTCACCACGATCAACAAGTACGCCAGCAAGATCGCGCCGATCAGTCCAACGCCCAGCCCAAGGAACGAGGAATCCATCGTTTCCACTTGGCCGCGAATCGCGATGTGGCTTCCGCGCGGCAAGGTTTTTTCGGCATCCTGCACCAGTTTCCGCACTTCCTGCGCAACGCTGCCGAGGTCTCTCTGGTACACAGACGCGTAAACGTTAATCATCGGCTGCACGTTGTAATGCGAAATCGATGCCGGCCGCGCGACGGTCTTCGTGTTCACCAGATTCCCCAGAATTTGCGGCGTCACACCCGGTCCCACTCCCGTGATAGGTGTGTTCTGCAGCGCCTGAAACGAGTCCACGCGGTATTGCGGTGTCTGCACGGCAACGTTGTAGCTGACCCCGTTTTTCGGATCTAGCCAGAAATTCGGGGAAGTCTGGAAGCTGGATGAGAGTGACACGAGCAGGTTCTGCGCCACGTCGCGCGCCTGCATGCCTACGTACTGCGATCTCGTCCGATCCAGGTCCAGGTACAGTGTCGGCTCGTCGAACGCCTGCTGCACGTGCACGTCCACGGCGCCCGGGATATGCGTCATCCTGTTCGCAAGTTTCTGCGCGATCTCGTAATTTGCGGCCTGGTTCGCTCCGATGAGTTCAATGTCCACCGGCGCGGGCGTCCCGAAATTCAAGATTTGCGTCACGATATCCGCCGGCTGAAAGAAAAATTGCACGCCGGGGAACTCGGTGGCCAGGCGCCGTCGCAATTCGTTGATGTAGGCGCCCGTGGATTTTTCGCGTTCTTGTTTCAATTGCACCAGGATTTCCGCGTCGGCGGTGCCGATGGTGCCGGAGTTGCTGTACGTCAAATTGATGCCCGAATACGGCAGTCCCACATTGTCAATCACGGTCTGAAGGTCCCTGCTCGGAATCACCTGGTGGATCAGTTGATTGACCTGGTCGGCAAGCCGCGTCGTCTCTTCAATGCGCAGGCCCGTTCGCGCCCGCATGTGCAAGCGAATCTGCCCTGCGTCGACACTCGGAAAGAAATCGCGGCCGAGGAAAAATACTAGTCCGGCCGAAAGCAGGCAGAATCCCAGGAACATCACGGAAAATGCCCAGGCGTGATCCAGCGCAGCCGTCAGTGCCTTGCGGTATCCCTCCCGCAGCCGTTCAAACGAGTGCTCGAATCCCTGCTGGTAGCGGCGGAAGAAGCCCATCTTTTCGCCCGCATGCAAATCGGCCTGATACTCGTCATCCGCACTCAACAAATACATAGCCATCGTCGGCACGATCGTTCGCGACCACATATACGAAGCCAGCATCGCGAAGATGACTGCTTCCGCCAGCGGCACGAACAGGTATTTCGCCACGCCAGAAAGGAAGAACATCGGCAAGAACACAATGCAAATGCACAGCGTCGAAACAAACGCCGGCACCGCAATTTGCTGTGCGCCGTCCAGAATCGCCTGCACCGTCTCTTTGCCCATCGCCAGGTTGCGGTTGATGTTTTCGATCTCCACCGTGGCATCGTCCACCAGGATGCCTACGGCCAGCGCCAACCCGCCCAGTGTCATAATGTTGATCGTTTCGCCCAGGGCGCTCAGGCACAGCAGGCTGACCAGGATGGAGAGCGGAATCGAAACCGCGATGATCAGCGTGCTCTTCCAGTTTCCCAGGAACAACAGGATCATGATGGCCGTCAGGCACGCCGCGATCAGCGCTTCGCGCAATACGCCTTGAATCGCCGCGCGCACATAAATCGACTGGTCGAAAAAGTTGCTCACTTGCAGGCTGGTCGGAAGCGAAGGCCCATAGTCCTTCAGCACCTGCTTCACGCGGTCGACGATGGAGAGAGTGGAATTGTTGCCGGTCTTGTAGATGCTCATCAGCACGCCGCGCTGGCCGTTGGTAAGCACCACGTTGGTCTGCGGTGTAAATCCGTCGCGCACATGCGCAACGTCGCGCAGGTAAATCGTCGAGCCGTTCACCGTTTTGACTGGCAGATCGTTGAGTTCCGCGATGGTCTTCGGGCTGCCGTTCATCTCCACGTTGTATTCCAGGGAGCCGATCTTTGCGGTGCCGGTCGGCAAGATCAGGTTCTGCGCGTTCACGGCATTTACGATGTCTACCGGAGACAATCCTTTGCTCTGCAACGCGTTCGAGTCAATATCCACGGAGACCACGCGCGACTTCCCGCCGTACGGGAACGGCATCGAGGCGCCCGGCACCGTCGAAATCTGGGTGCGGATGAAATTGTTTCCGTAATCGAACATCTGCTGTTCGCTTAAGCTGTCGCTGTTGAGCCCTACCTGCAGAACCGGCACTGTGGACGCGGAATAAATAATTACCAGCGGTGGCGTGGTGCCGGGTGGAAGACTTCTTAGAAATGTTTGCGAAATGGCCGTCGCCTGGGCCAGGGCTGTCTGAATGTTTGCCCCCGGGTGAAAATAGATCTTGATGATGGCGATGCCGTTCAGCGATTGCGATTCGATGTGTTCGACGTCATTGACCAGCACCATCACGCCGCGCTCGACGTTCGACGTGATCCGCTGCTCCATCTCCTGCGGTTCCAGGCCGGTATAAGTCCACACCAGTGAAATCACCGGGATATTGATCTCCGGGAAAATGTCGGTCGGCGTACGCGGTATGACGAAGCCCCCCAATAGCATCAGGACTATCGCCATGACAATAAAGGTGTAAGGCCGGGAAAGAGCTAAGCGAACTATCCACATAAATTAGCGTTGTTTACCTTCGTCTTGCTCAGCGCGGACACCCACCACTGATACTCCCGCGCTCAAGATTCGTGAAGTCATTAACGTCTATTAGACTATCAAAACCCCTGATTTGGGTACGTGGACAGCTTCAAATGTCCGCTGGACTTCCTGGTACTCTTTGAACAAGCTTCCATATGTGATTTTTTCACCGCATTCATGAAAATACATTATTCCGGGCGATTTCCAGCAGGCCATTATGGACGGCCAAGCTCCAAATTGTCCTTAATATATCCTTCAAACTTTCGCATGTCGGTCGTGTGTAGGAGTGAAAGCCGCTCTATCCACAAATTCATCCTCGTTGCCCAAGGTTTGCGGTAGAGTGGGAGTGCTTGTTTTCAGGTTCCCGTCGGATTCGCTCAATTTTCTAACCGAAGAGGATGCTAATGAAAATTCTCGCCTGCGCAGCAGCGCTGTTTTCGCTATCCGGAGCCGTGTTGGCCCAGCAGTCTCCCTCAAAGCCCATGGTTGTGAACATCATGAATGCCGAAGGTCAAGCAGTTGGCACGGCTACCCTTTCTCCCGCCGCGACTGGCGTCAAAATTGTGCTGGATATCAAAAAGCTTCCTCCGGGCGAGCATTCCATTCACATTCACCAGATGGCAAAGTGCGATCCGCCGGATTTCAAATCCGCGGGCCCGCATTTCAGCGTGGGTGGCCATTCCCACGATTCCATGCCTGCGGGAGACATTCCTGATTTCTCCTTGATCGTCGGCAAAGATGGCACGGCTCACGTCTCCACGGTCGCACCGAACGTGACGATGGGCGATGACGATCACTCCATCTTCAGCAACGGCGGCACGGCGATCGTGATTCACGCGGTTGCCGGCGGTACCGGCAGCGGCGCGCCTCCGCGCATCGCCTGCGGCGTGATTGCCAAGCCATAGCGTACTGGAAATTCCGCGCAAATTCCGCGAGGCGCGTTCCGGCGCTATTTGTGTGTCATCGTGAAAACGCCGTCCCATCCCACGGGCGGCTCGTCGAACAGGTATTCCTGGCAGCGCTTCCAATACATGCGGGAAGGGCCGTCGTCGGGCGTGCAGTCCAGAATTTCTTGAAACGCGTGCTGTGCCTGTTCCCAGTCGCGTTTTCGGTACAACTGCCGCGCTGCGGCGAAATCCTGCAAACGTTGTTTAAGTTCCTTGTAGCTGGTCTCCTGCTCCAATTCCGAAAGCTTCCCCAACAGTTCGTAGATCGTTGCCGGCTGCAATTTCCCTTTCACGCGGATAACATCCAGTTCCCGGAATAGGAACCCGGTATTTTTAACAGCAGCGTACGTCGACTCATTCACAAGGATGTGCGTGCGGTATTCCTTGTTCAGTCCCTCCAACCGGGACGACAAATTCACTGTGTCGCCAATTGCCGTATATCCGTACTGCAACGCCGAGCCCATTTTGCCCACGCTTACCGGCCCCGAATTCAGGCCGATGCCGATATCCAGTTTTGGTTTTCCTTCGGCTTCCCATTGCTTTTGCAGCGCGTGCACCGTCTTCATCATTGCCAGGGCAGCGTTGCACGCGTTCGCGGCATGGTCCGGTTCCTCAATCGGAGCGCCCCAGAACGCCATCACTGCGTCTCCGATGTATTTGTCGAGCGTTCCTTGCGTGTCGAAAACGATCTTCGTCATGTCCGAAAGGTAGCCATTCAGGAACAGTGCAAGGTCCTGCGCGTCCATTTTCTCCGAAATTGTCGTGAATCCGCGGATGTCGCTGAACATTACTGTGATTTCCGTCTTGCGGGGCTCCACAAGCTGCGGATTCAGCAGCAGGCGCCGGATGACTTCCGGGCTTAGAAACTGTCCGAATGCCGAGCGCACCTTACGCTTTTCCTTTTCTTCCACCAGGGCTCGATACAGGGACACCATCATCACGTTGGCCGTCAGCGTTCCCGCGGGCAGCGTGAAATTCAGCCAATAACCGCGCAAGAACGATACATAAATCAAAAAACTGAAGGGGATCAGCACCGCCAGTCCAAACCACATCCACCGCGGGGAAACCAGCGCCATCACGATCCCCAGCGGAATTCCGAAAATCAGAATCAGAAGTAGATCCAGAATTTCCTGGGGTGCGCCGCGGATCAGGAACCCGTTGTTCAGCATGTTGTCAATCACGTTGGCGTGCACTTCCAGGCCGGGATAATCGATACCTCCATAAGGAGGAGTTCTCAGGTCGCCGATTCCCGTCGCCGAAGCGCCCACCAGAACGATCTTGTCGCGAAATGTTCCCGGCTTGTATTTGTGGTTCACCACATCCGCGATGGAATAATAGGGATACGTTTCGCGGGGGCCGCGGTAATTGATCAGCACGCGGCCCAGCCAATCCGGCTTCACGGTCAACTTATCGCCGAATTGCAGAGAGGCCAGGCCCGTTGGCCCGTAATTCACAGTGACTTGTTCGGTTTTTAACCCCAGGTACAGCCGCAAGGTCTGCACTTCCAGCGAGCCGTACAGGTCGATGTCATCCGGATTGTTGGATCGCCCAAACGGCAGCACGAGCAGTGCATTCCGGAGCACTCCGTCCGCATCGGAAGAAATATTGAAGAATCCGATCGACGTCTTTTCATCATTTTCCGGCGGGGCCAGTTGCGGAATGTTCGCGATGGTTGCCGTGAACAGCGTCCCCTCATTCTGGTAACTGTTCAGGAGGGCAGCGAAGTCGGCCTTGCCCGTGGCCGGCTTCAACGCGTTGCGATTCAGCGAATACCATTGCACCATCTCGGCATATTTATTGAGTGCCGCGTCATCGATCCCCTGGATTTCATTTGCCTGCAGGTAGAAATTACCCAGCACCACCGGCCCGAATCGTCGAAGCGCCGCGGCGAACTGTGAATCCGCGTCAAACTCTTTTGCGAGTTCCAGGACGTGGGCTTCGAGTTTCCTGTCCGCAGGTTTGCCATTCTTCTTGTCGCGTTCGATCTGTCCCCACAGCGCGCGGATGGGCGCAGCGGTCTGATCCGGTTTGTCGAACGTCACGTCAAACGAAACCACGCGTGCGCCGTCCTCCCGCAGTGCGTCCAGCATCTCTCCGAAATATTTTCGCGAAAACGGCCATTTGCCCAAGACTTCTTGAGAGCGCTGGTCGATCGCCACAACCACGATGCGGGGGTCCGGCGGTGTATATTTTGCCGGGCGATAACGGAAACGGGTGTCCAGAGTGCTGTACTCGAAACGTTTCAGGAAATCGAACAGCGGCGTGTTTCGCTCGCCCATGAAAGTGAAGACATACACACCCAAAGCGAGAACTGTGATCACCACGCTGATCAGGAAAACCGCCCGATGTTGCCACCAGGTGGCGAAGAGTTCGCGGAAGCGATGCACGCTTCCTCTCCTGCGGCCTCCTTCGGGCGCGGTTGGCATCGGGTAGAGGGCTATTCGCGGAAAATGAAATTCATTCTGACGCCGCAGACTTCGATCAAATCGCCGTCGTTCAGCCGAACGGTTCCCGTAATCGGTGCCCCGTTCACCGTCGGGACCTTGTCGCCGGTGCCGAGATAGTAGCCATCGTCGCGTTGATTGATCTGCGCGGCCATTTTTGGTTTGAACCAGCCCTTCAGCCGCACCGTCGCCATCGGGGATTTCCCGATCACCGTGAGTTTATTGGTCAGGGTGAATTCTTTGATGTCGATATTGCCGCCAAGGACCACCAGCGTGGCAACCTTCATGCGCCCGGCAGAAAATTGCGCGCGTTCGCCCATGGCGGCCGCCTGTTGGATCATCTCGCGGCGCACCTTGGTATCCAGCACCATCGTTTCGTTGATTTTCGGGGCGGCGGTTTTGCGGCCGGTGTCCCAGGGAATCGCGGCGTCGGCTGTGGCGTCCACCTTGATGTGATGTTTCCCAACCCAGATGGAGTCGCCGTCATGAAGCGTGGCGCGTTCCACACGCAAGTCGTTTACGAATGTTCCATTCAGGCTGTCCAGGTCCTCCACGACTAGCCGGCCCGCCTCGAAATAGACCCGCGCGTGATAATTCGATACCGCGAGGTTATCCACGGGAAGATCGTTGTCCGGCGAGCGCCCAATCGTCACCGGGCGGCTGCCGATCGGCACTTCTTTCACTAACTTGTTTTCAAACATCAGGCTGAGCTTCGCCATGCCTTCGCCTCCGAGGAGGTGCTAGTCTTTCTTGGCCGAGCCGCGACGCATCCAGGAGAACCAACCCTTGTTGGCGTCGTCCTCGAAACGCACGACGATTACTGTTACGTTATCAATTCCGCCATTCTCATTCGCCAGCGCGATCAGGCGTTCCGCCGATGCAGAAGGCACAGTCTCCGCTTGCAGCGCACCGGCAATCTCGGGTTCGGTGACCATGCGGGTCAACCCGTCCGAGCACAGCAGCAGCACGTCGCGCGGAACAATCTCCACCTCATCCACGTCGATTTCGACTTCCGGATGAGCCCCAAGCGCCCTCAGCAGCACGCTCTGCATTTCGCTCTCTTCCGCCTGCTGCGGCGTTATCAGTCCCCGCCTCACCTGTTCGGCGACCAGCGAATGGTCGTTCGTCAATTGCTGCAGGTTCCCGTTGCGCAAAAGGTAGGCCCGGCTGTCCCCCACGTGCGCGATACTCAGCAACGTTTCTTTCAACCACAAAACGGTGATCGTCGCGCCCATGCCCCGCTGCTCGGGATTCTTTTGCGCTGACTGGAAAATCTGAAAATTCGCCTGCGCCACCGCTTGTTTCAGCCGGCGGGTTTGGGAACTGATGCTTGACGGAGCCTCATCCAGCACGGTCGCCCCGGAATCTTCTTTCTCTGATGCGCAAAATTTGTTGATAACATCCACGGCCATCGCGCTGGCTACTTCGCCGTGTGCCTCTCCGCCCATCCCGTCCGACAAGATGAAAAGATTCAAAGCCTCCACTATGCGGAAGGAGTCCTCATTGTTGGTGCGCACACGCCCAACGTCTGACAAGCCGCTGCTGACGATCTGCACAGCCTCTCCTTCAAGCCTTGCCGTGAACACAAGTGGTACCCCCGGCGTAGAAACCCCGGTCCTTCTGTACCATCCACGCTAGCAGACACCTTGCTACTCGGAAAGGCTTTGCATCCAACTGATTACCTTTCGATACCTAACGCTTACCCCACATCCAAATTGCAAGAATACTCGAAGCCTATCGGGGAATGGCAAGGGTTTGCAAGGGGCCCAGGCGCCCTGCCGGCCTTCTGTAGCCGCCCAATCTCCACTACAATCTCGGTGTGCCCATCTCCCCGAATCCCATGAAAAAAGCCTTGCTCGTCCTTGCCCTTTTTCCAGGGCTTGGCCAGGTGTCGGCGCAAGAACCGCCTCCGGCCACCGGAGCGCGCATTGTGATCATGCCGCGCAAGATTGTCAGCGGCGAGCACGCTACCCTCGCTGTGCTCGATATCAGCGGGCGCCTGACTCCCGGCGTCACCGTGGAGTTCTCCAATGGAGATGTACTGAAGACCGACGCGACCGGCCGCGCCATCTTTGTGGCGCCGCTGAATGCCGGGAAGGTTTATGCCGCCATTCAGGGGCGCACAGGCCGTGTTGCCAGCACGATTGTTACCTCGGTGGAATCGCCCACTGGGACGCAGGAAGTCGCTCTCGCTCCACGCGTCGCTTCACTCAGCGATCGCTTTGAGTTCATGGGTCATGGCTTCTGTGGGGACGCCGATGCCAACCATGTGCTGGTTCAGGGTCTGCCGGGGCTTGTGCTGGCTGCTTCGCCAGCCTACCTTGCAGTGCTTCCGCCGGCCGAATTGCAGCCCGGGCCGGCGCAGGTGGAGGTAAGCTGCGGCCAGAAGAGTTCGCCTGCTTTTACGGTGGTGTTTGTGGCGCTGGAACTGGAAGCCGGCAACGCGGCGCTGGCTCCCGGCGAGCATCGCAAGTTGAGGGTGCAGGTGAAGGGAACCACCACGAAGGTGAGCCTGGAGGCACGCAATCTGGCTCCGGAAGTAGCGGAGTTGCAAGGCGGCACGCCGGTGCGGGTGCTCTCCACAGGTGGAGCGGACAACGTTGCGAGCTTCGAGCTAGTCGGAAAACGGCGCGGGAATTTCGTGATCTCAATCAGATTGGTGGCGCCGCTCAGCTCGCCGCACAACTGATTTGCTCGCCCCAGAGCGTCGAGTTGTTTGAGGGAATCCAAAGATGCCTGAGCTTCCGGACATCGTGAACTATCTTGAGGCGCTGGAGCAGCGGGCGCTCGAGCGGGTGCTTTCGCGAGTGCGCATCGCGGGGCCGTTCCTGTTGCGTACAGCTTTGCCTGCGATCGATTCGGTGCAAGGACAGAAGGTGGTTGCGGTGCGGCGCATCGGGAAGCGGATTGCGCTGGGGTTTGAGAATGGAATGTGGCTGGTGTTTCACCTGATGATTGCGGGAAGGTTGCATTGGAAGACGAAGACGGTGGTTCCGGACGGCAGGCGGACGCTGGCGACGTTTGAGTTTGACTCGGGAACGCTGACGCTGACGGAAGCGGGAACGCAGAAGCGGGCTTCGCTGCATCTTTTCGCGGACGAGGCGGCGATGGAGGCCATCAATCCCGGCGGACTTGAGGTGCTTGCCGCGACGCGCGACGCGTTTGCGGAGGTGCTCACTTCAGAAAATCACACTCTGAAGCGGGCGCTGACCGATCCGCATTTGTTCAGCGGGATTGGCAATGCGTATTCGGACGAGATACTTTTTCATGCGCAGCTTTCGCCGGTTTCGCTGACTCGGCGGATGGATAGCGAGGCGATTGATCGACTGTTCCAGGCGACACGGGAGACGCTGAGTTCGTGGACCAATGCGCTGCGAAAAGAGGCAGGCGGGAAATTTCCTGAGAATGTGACGGCGTTCCGAGAAGAGATGTTCGTTCACGGACGGTATGGACTGCCGTGCCGGCGGTGCGGAACGAAGATTCAACGGATCCGCTATGCATCGAATGAGACGAATTATTGTCCGAAATGCCAGACGGGCGGAAAGCTGCTTGCGGATAGGGCTTTGAGCCGTTTGCTGCGAGAGGATTGGCCGAAGTCGCTCGACGAGATGGACGAGCACTTGAGAGCCAAAAAGAATACGATGCAAGCGCCGCGCTAGAGGCCTTTATCAAGCGCTCTTCTTCGCCGCGGTCGGAGGCGGAAGTGTCAACGCTCCCTGTTCGTCCTCCAGTTCCAGTTGACGCACGTCGCCGCTATTCAGCAGGTTCTCCAATGTGTTGGTCGCTTTTTCAAACCGCTTGTCCGCTTCCGTGTAACACTGTTGCGCGTTTTTCAGGTGGGTGCCAAGCGTGTCGAAGGGTTTGCTGAAGTTCTGCATGTGCTTCCGCAGACCATCCAGATTTGCGCTCAATCGCTTGGCGTTTTCTTCAATCTGCATTCCGCGCAATCCCATCGCAATTACCGCCAGGTGCGCGTACAGGGTATTGGGGGAAACCGGAACGATTTTTTTGCTCCGGCAGTAGGCGTCCGCCGCCATTTTACGCGTATCCGTGCTGCGCAAGAGTTCGTAGTAAACCGCTTCGCTCGGAACGAACATCAGCGCCAGCTCCAGTGTGCCCTCGTCCGGCACGATGTATTTCTCCGCGATCGAGTCGGCATGGGCTTTCACTGCGTTGACGAAATCTTTTCGCGCCTCTTTGCGTCCCTCCTCGTCTTCCACCTCCAGCCGCTGAAACGCATCGAGAGGAAACTTTGAATCGATGGCCATGATCTTCTGATCGCGAAGATGAACTACGGCGTCGGCCGTTTTTCCGCTGCGAAAGGCATACTGCAGCGTGTATTGCGAACGAGGCAGGCTGTCTTCCAGCAGCCGCTCCAGCGTGGTCTCGCCGAAAGTCCCGCGATTCTTCGCCCCGCCCAGGATGCCTTCCAGCTTGCTGGCTGTTTCGTGCATCTGCTTGCCGGCTTGCTGCACTTCGCCGAGTTGGTTTTGGATCTGGTTGATCTGTTCGCGGGTGTTTTTCAGCTCCAGGGACATTGCGGCCTGGGATTCGGCGGTGAGTTTCGAGGTGATTTGCGCGGAGTCTTTGACGCCGTCCTTGAGGGCGGTGGTGACGGCTTCGAGGCGTGTGGCGACGGTGCCGGCAATAGATTCGAGCTTGGTAGAGCTTTGCGCCTGTGTGGTGGAAAGGTTGAGCAGGTCACGGCGCAGTTCGTTCATCTGGGATTCCAGCATCTGGCTCTTTTTCTGGCCCTGGGAGTCTTGGATGAGCATCCACAGGAGCAGACCAATGAGCAGCAAGCCGACAACGGCGACGACAGCAGTTAGGATCATGATTTTTCTCCCGTTACCACGGGAAACGGTAGTTCCTACTTTAGCGGTAACTGGGTAGTCGGACAAGGCAGCGGGGAGCGGGTACTAGGGCATTGCAAAGCGGAAATTGTTCAGGCGGTTGCTGCAAACCCGGGCTTGTGAATCTTCGTGGAAGTGAGCTAAATTTCCTCCTGTAAGGCGGCAAGTATGGCCAGGCCTGCGCCACACCGTATGCCAGTCGAACTAATCGGCAGTATCCCAAGACCCGCTGATCTTATCGAGAGAGTTGGGAAAAGCGAAAGCAAGGATGCCAACCTCGCTCTTCGCCATGAAGCTCAGATTCGAGGCGCCATTGGACGATGTGGCGGCACAACTCTGCGGTTGTTGGGGACGACGAACAGTGTAAGTATCACAATTTCTGCGCGTTCCCGTGCATGGACTTTTAAGGAGACGGTTAGTTTTCAATTAAAACGCGGCGCGACCGTTCCGCGCGAAACTTGATGGGGTCGTATGGCTGCCGTGAATATGACTGGTTCCTACAACTACGCGCTCGTTGCGCTTTCAGTGTTGATCGCCACGTTTGCGTCGTACGCTGCTCTGGATCTAGCAGGTCGGGTAACGGCCGCAACCGGTTGGACCCGCTCGATCTGGCTGCTCGGCGGGGCCGTGGCGATGGGGACCGGCATTTGGTCCATGCACTACATTGGGATGCTGGCGTTCATCCTGCCGATTCCGGTGGCCTATCATTGGCCGACCGTTCTGCTGTCGCTGTTTGCGGCCATTCTCGCCTCTTTTATTGCGCTATACGTAGTAAGCCAACAGGAAATGGATGCATCCCGGGCGTTGGCCGGAAGTGTCTTGATGGGTGCGGGTATTTCGAGTATGCATTACATCGGCATGGCCGCCATGCGTTTGCGTGCCGTCTGCCAGTTTAATTCTTTTCTTGTCGGACTGTCCGTCGTGTTTGCGGTTCTGATTTCTCTCGCCGCGCTTTGGATTACGTTTCACTTCCGGGATGAGAAAAGGAGGATCGGTTGGGAAAGATTAGCCGGGGCCGTAGTGATGGGTGGTGCGATTCCCGTCATGCATTACACCGGCATGGCCGCCGCCAGTTTCATGCCATCGAGCACGCCAATGGATTTGTCTTATGCAGTAAGCATCTCCACGCTAGGCACGGCCGGAATTGCCACCGTCACCTTTATCGTCCTCGGGCTGGCTCTGCTGACGTCCTGGATAGATAGGCGACTCGCTGCCGAGACCTTGGAACTGCAGGAGGGAAAGCTGCAACGTAACGAAGCTTTCCTGGCTCAAGCGCAGAGCATAAGCCACAGTGGCAGCTTTGGCTGGAGGCCCTCCACCGGCGAGTTTCTCTGGTCAGAGGAAACGTTTCGAATCTTCCAATACGATGGAGCGACGAAACCTACGTTGGAACTTGCCCTCCAAAGGGTTCATCCGGAAGACGCGACCTTGGTAAAACAGACGATGGAGCGTGCGTGGCGGGATGGGAAGGATTTTGACCATGAATATCGCTTAGTGATGCCGGATGGTTCCGTCAAACATGTCCATGTCGTGGGTCAGGCCGCAAGAGATAAATCGGGCGGACTTGAGTTTATTGGGGCGGTGATGGACCTCACCCTAGCAAAGCACGCAGAAGAGAAGATACGGCAAACCGAGAGGGAGCTTCGACAGCTCATAGACGCGATTCCCCAGCAAGTCTTTGTTTACGACTCGGGTTGGAGCCCCCTTTTTGCGAACCGGCGAGACCTCGATTTCACCGGCCTTAGTCCACAAGAGGTGCAGTCAAAAGACGTGGTTGCCAGAATATTCCATCCGGAAGATCTGAAGAAGGTAGAAGCCATTCGTGAGCGCGCACGTTCAGAGGGCTCCCCTTTTGAGATTGAAGCGCGAATACGGGGGAAAGGCGGGGAGTTTCGCTGGTTCTTGATTCGATATAATCCGCTCCTGGACGAGCAGGGGCGCGTCCTTCGGTGGTACGGCACTCGCACTGACATCGAGGATCGCAAGCAGGCCGAAGAGACATTGCGCCAAGCGCAGGCGGATCTCACGCGCGCCAACCGGATGAGCAGCTTGGGGGAGCTGACGGCCTCTCTGGCGCACGAAGTGAAACAACCGATTGCGGCAACCATTACCAACGCCGGTACTTGCTTGCGCTGGCTATGCCGCGATGAACCCGATTTGGAGAAGGCGCGTGCGGCCGTGTCAAGAATCGAACAAGACGGAAAGCGTGCGAGCGAAATCGTCAACCATGTCCGCCTGCTCTTCCAAAAGGACACTCTGGAACGGGAGTTGGTCGATCTAAACGAGATTATTCGAGAGATGCTACTTCTGCTGCACAGCGAAGCCACTGAATTCGCCGTATCAATTCAGACCGAACTCGCTGCAGACCTCCCTCAGGTCATGGGAGATCGCGTGCAACTGCAACAGGTGCTGATGAACCTGATGATGAACAGCATCGATGCGATGAAGGACATGGATGGAAGGCGCGAGCTTACAATCAAATCGCAGCGCGGTGAGAATGGCGAGGTACTGATCTCGGTCAGCGATACCGGCGTGGGCCTGCCACCACAACAGGCGGACAAGATATTTGATGCGTTCTTTACCACCAAGACTCACGGCACTGGCATGGGACTGCGAATCAGCCGCTCCATTGTTGAATCGCACGGGGGCCGCTTGTGGGTTGCCGACAACTCTCCGCGCGGGGCAACTTTACAGTTCACTTTGCCCGCCAAGGTCGCGGCGCACGCCTAACGTCCTCAGCCGCTGCTTTGAAGATATCTGAGTTTCCTTTCTGTGATTCATAGCTGTTTTACGCGCATAACAACTGGAGACAGGAATTCGATACAGTCGGAGTTGTCCTTTGAGGATTTGCCGTGGCGGAAGTCACCCGAGGGGCAGGGCTGTGAGCCACGTCCCTAATTGCCGGCGAAGTGGTGGAGGTGGTGCATGACGGCGCAACTCAGATGGCCGAGCACGAACCAGAAGACGGCTTGGAGAACTTTCTTGGTTGTGGGTGACATGGGGGAAGAGTATCCCAAGCGGAAATAGGGTCAAGACTAATCGCGAATGGCGTGGTGCGCAGGGGCATCCCGCGGCACCCGGCGAAGATAAGTGAGAACCCGCACCCTGAAATTCGCAGGGTGCGGCACCCAAGATTGTAGGAACGAGCGTTGGCGGTTCCAAGCGACAGAGCAAGAACTGAGGAGGCGGCGCAAAAAAAAGCGCCGGTGGCGAACCTTTTTGGGTCGCCCACCGGCGTGGGTTGGAACGGCGTTGGTTGTTGTATTAGAAAGTGAGCAGCAAACCGATGCGAACGGTGCGATTCGGGCTGGCCTGCACCGCAGGGTTGGCGAAGCCGGTGAATTCGGAAACGAGGCCGGCGTCGTCGATGAAGGGATCGATGTTGTTGGGCTGAACGTGGTTGAAGACGTTCTGGGCGTCGAGGTGCATCTGGAGGTTGACGCGCTCCCAGAACTTGATGTTCTTGATGACGGACATATTCACGCTGTTGGTTTTGGGGCCGCGCAGCGAATTGCGCGCAGCGTTGCCAAAGGGAGTGCCGAAGATCTGGTCGGCTTGGAATCCGTTGGCGATGTAGCGCACGGCGTTCTTGGTGGTAGGGGTGCCCACGGAATCTCCCTGGTTGATGGCGTTGAGGCTGATGAGTTGCGTGGGAGCCAAACCGCAGCCTGGGCCAACGAGTGGTCCGCCAGCAGTTGCGCTAGAGCCGAAATTGTTGCAGGCATCGGCTGCATAGATGCCGACCTGGGTTGCGGGAGCAGACATGCTGCCGATGAAAGGCCGCGTGCCGCCGTCGAAGTTTCCAGCGAAACCGGTGTTGAAGGTGCTATCAACATAGGGTGAGCCGGAAAAAGTAGCCAACGAAAATTGCTGTGGGGTGTAGGGCTGACCGGAGGCCAAATGATAACCGACCGACACGGCCCAACCGCCGGCGACGTGACCGACGATGCCATGCTGGCCCCGGAAGAACGGAAGTTCTTCGGTTAAGAGCAGGTTGAACTGGTGCGGGAAATCAAGACCGGAAAGGCCGTGCTCCGCGCCGGTGAAGTTGAGCGGGTTCTGAGAAAAGGCAACGGCAGAGCCGGTGCCGCCGGTGCCGAAGATTTCGTCGGCGTTGTCGGTACTTTTGCTGTAGGTGTAGTTGGCGCGCATGGACAACTGGTGCCAGAGGTTGTTGGTGCGGAATTCCGTTTCCACGCCATCGTAATCGGAATAGCCGCTGTTGGTGCGCTGGCGAACGACGCCCTCGTTGCAATTTACGCGCCCCAAGGCACTGGAGACAACGGGAGTGGTGCACGGTGTTACGCCCGCAGGCAGGAGGCTGGGAAAATCGGCTGCGATTCCGGCGATTAAGGGATTCTGGTTAATCGACTGGTAGAGGTCCATTGCATGATTGCCGACGTAGCGCACCTCGATTGCAGCAGCGGGAGAGAGTTCACGTTGAACGCCGAGGGACCAACGGCTGGTCTTCTGGGGCCCAAAGTTAGGGGCAAGGTTCGTCTGGTTGAAAGTGCGTGGATCCATTGCGCCAAATGTAAGGAACGAGCCGAGAGCCGAGCGGACCGTGGGACCGAACGGATTGACCGGGATGCTCGGGAGGGGGCCACCGATCGAAGTCGGGGTCAGCGTCTGCGCCAAGGCGTTCGGAGCGGCGGACGCAATATTCAGATAGATGTTGTAGAACGGCGGGTCATAAGCAAGCCGATAGCCGCCGCGGATGGTGGTCTTGTTGTTCCCAAGGAGCCAGTTGCGGAGTGCCGGGGTCCAGGCGAAGCCGACGTTGGGGCCAAAGCTGGCCTTCGGAGACGAGGTGGAAGGGAAAGTGGTGACCGAGGTTGGGAGCGTGGGATCCCAGAAGGGCTGAGAGCTGGCCTGTTGTTGAACGGTCTTGTCGTGGAAGAGATTCGCGGGCTGGCCGTAATAGCTCCAGGTCAGGCCGAGGTTGAGTGTCAAGTTGTTCTTGAGCTTGTAGTCGTCCTGGACATAGAGGAAGGAGTCGTGCTCGCGGAAGTCCAGCACGGGATTGCCGGCAGTGATGCTGATTGACTTCGCGGTGTTTTGAGCCAAGGCCGCGTAATCCGCATAGCTGAAGGAGCCGTTCACGTTGGGCAAGAAAAAGTTGGGGGAGCGCTGATAGGTATAGTTGACGCCGGCTTTGAGAGCGTGGCGGCCACGGATGTAGGTCCAATTGTCCTGAAACTGGTAGCTGTTGACGATGCGTCCTTGCGGGGAGGCGTTGTTAGGGCCGAACGTGAGGTTGCCGGCGCCAATGGAGACACTGGCAAGCGCATCCGTAAGCGAGGTCGCCGTAGGCACGGTGTTGCCGATGGAGTTTCCGCCAAAGCCGAAATTCTCGCGGCCATAGCTGGCGCGGAATTCGTTGGTCTGGCGGTCCGTGATGGTGCGCACCCAACTGAACGCGTATTGCTGGGCGAATCCGGGCTCGCTGGCCGGATATCCTGCAGCGGCGGTGCCGAATGGATCGGCGTTAAAGAAGTTGGCGTGGTTGAAGATGTAGCGGCCATAGAAGCGGTTCTTTGCGGTGTTGAAATCCATCTTGTAGACCCAGTTGTATTGATGGGAACCAGTGGGAAGGGTTCTTTGGACGCCGCTTTCCTGAACGAAGCAGGCTGGTGTCGTGGTCCCATCGGGGTTGGTCACAACTCCGTTGCTAACTGTCGGGTTTAAGAAGGTCTTAGTGACGACGCCCTGGGGAGTTGGATTGCCACCGAGGACTCCGAAGGGGCCAAACTTTGTTAAGACCTGCATGGCGGGTGCGATGCCCGGGAGATGCGTGCTGGGGTCGGTATAGGGATAGCAGCCTTCCAGTTCAGTGATACCTACCGGTGTCGGAGTGAGGTTTCCAGAGGAGTAGACGGAGGTCTGGTGAATGATTTCGGTGTCGAAGCCGCCGAAATAGAAAAGCTTGTCCTTGATCATGGCGCCGCCAACGGTTGCGCCGGCGAACGCGTCATTGTAATGGGGAACCTGGGTAAGGCCTTCGAAGGCTTTCTGGTTGGTTTGGAGTGTGTCGAGGCCGGAATTTCCTTCGGTGCCATAGATGGAGCCGTGAACGGCATTGGAGCCGCTCTTGGTGAGGATGTTGACGACCGAACCGGAGTTGCGGCCGTATTCGGCGCTCATGTTGTTGGTGGTGATCTGATATTCCTGAACGAATTGAGTGTCGCTGAGGAAGAGGCCGGGACCTCCGACGGAATTGTCGTTGTTATATTGACCGTCAATCTGCTGGTCGTTGTTGCGGCCGCGGATGCCCTCGACAGCGAATCCCGCACCGTTGGTGTTGCTGAAGCCGAGATTGCCGGTGCTGGAAACGCCGGGGACATACAGGGCGAGGCTATCGAGACCCTGGTTGGCTTGAATGCTGGGCATGGTGTTCAGCGTGGAGGTGGAGA